>JGI24006J15134_10000286_pt1 | contig 33907 bp, 17 predicted proteins | sample LinPmetageLP53_FD_15134 | JGI IMG/M metagenome (IMG submission 15134)
ACGTGCGGTTGCGCTTGACGAATTCGAACTCACAGAAATCATCTGCAATTCTATGCCATATGATTTCAATTCAGAAGATCTAGCATCTATGAATGAAAGCGAAATCTATCGCATGTGCTATAACGAACTTATTGCCACTGTTTGACACTTAGCAGCACGGGGGTTGACATTAGTCTCCCTCCGTGATATCATCAGTGGGTGATATAACAGTTCCGTTGGTTTATGGGGGCGTATATAAAAACGGCATACTACCCTAACCTACAGAGGTGACAGATCGACCTTCATATATAATGCGAAAAGCAAATACATATACCTAAAAAAAATTCCGCGTAAAAAAATTCTTATGGAAAAGGTTTATCACATCTATGCAAAGGAAGAATGTTTATATAATAATTTGAATGAAGTACAATTTAATAAGACATGGAACACCCTCAATGGTATGGTTGGTTTACTACACACCGATTATACACTTGAGGATTTGTCATATGAGGAGTTGGAGTTAGTGAAAACCCCCATAGAGGGTCACGAACATTCATATTGACAAACTACATATTACACGTTATAATTGACTTGAAGGTTAATTCAACTTATGGCTAAAGGATTCACGGTTAAAGCAAAAGCACCCACGAAGAAAGCAGAAGAGTGGGACTATCAAGCAATCAAAGACAGGATGCGAGGTAAGACAATTGTTTTTTGTCTACCTGGACGTGGATGTTCTTTCACCTTTCTAAAAAACTTTGTACAACTGTGCTTTGATATGGTACAGAATGGTATGAGTATTCAGATCAGTCAAGACTACTCATCGATGGTTAATTTTGCCCGTTGTAAGGTTCTAGGTGCAAATGTATTGCGCGGTCCCAAGCAGATTCCATGGGATGGTAAATTAGAATATGATTATCAGTTATGGATTGATAGTGACATTGTTTTTGACACTGCCAAGTTTTGGCAACTATGTGACATGGCAATCAGTGAAGAAGGAGAAGAGAAAGAGATTGTCAGTGGTTGGTATGCAACTGAGGATGGTCACACAACTTCTGTCGCACATTGGTTAGAGGAAGATGACTTCCGTAAGAATGGTGGAGTAATGAATCATGAAACTGTTGATTCAATTGGCAAGCGTAAGAAACCATTCACTGTAGACTATACAGGTTTTGGATGGGTATTGATCAAGAAGGGAGTATTTGAGAATCTAGAGTATCCATGGTTTGCACCTAAGATGCAAGTCTTTGAGTCTGGTAGTGTACAAGACATGTGTGGTGAGGATGTCTCATTCTGTTTAGATGCTAAAGAAGAAGGTATGGATATTTGGTGTGACCCTCGCATTCGTGTTGGTCATGAAAAAACTCGTGTAATTTAACTAGGAGATTATTATGGCAGTTCGGAAATCATTATCGGGCACAGAGTTTGTGGAGTCACATCCGAAGAACACTCGTCAAGGGAATGGTAAGCATACAAAATACGCCGCGTCGTCTCGTAATGGGGCAAAGAAAAGATATCGCGGCCAGGGTAAATAGTGTAATTATATGAATACATCATGTCAGCACTTATATGCAATCTTCCATCTGTGGAAGTATGGGTTCGTAAAGAATATCTAACTGATCATCAAAGTGGTCATGGTGAATTTGTTAAAGGCGTCTGGGTATCGGCAAAGTCGATTCCTGGGCGCACTTTTTATTTTGAGACTTATTTACCTGAGTATGCTGCAATGTATGATAAGTTACCTATTAGTGCATTTGTATCTGAACCTGAATTACCTGATCCTGATATGAATTTACCTAATTTACAATTTTGGAATTGTATGGATTATGGTGTTGTATCAATTACGAAACAATTTATTGGTAGTATGGACTATGAATTATATACTCGTGACTTTGGCACACAAAAAGGTACATACATTTGTACAATAGACAACTATCATCAAGATCCTGAGGTTATTGATTATGCAACAAGTGAAAATCCTGCTGAACATAAGTCACATAATCTAATTGAATTAAATAATGGACAGTATGCACTGTATCCAAATAACAGAATGAGGATTTTTGACAATAGTTTAACACCTGTTGATCCCAAGATGCCCGATTTTAAGGTATCAACTCAATATTATCAGGTTGAAAATGGGTTTGATCGACTTGGAATGGGTCGTGAAGACGAATATTTTTGGAAAACAGCAAAAGAACAAGAAAATTCACCAAAAAAGGAGAACAATGATGACCAATCATGATTTTTTAGATAATTTAGCAAATGATCAGCATCAAAAAATGCTAAGAGAGATTGCTAATGATGATCAAACTCCTAAAAAACGCGATTCTCGCAAAAATACTGAGATATTTGAGACTGAAGAGGAGTACACTATTATTCCTTCTCAGACGTTGAATGAATTTTAATTAAATGCCTTAATAAATAAGTTATAATCGCCGTATTTTTGTGCCTCTAGAAAGGGTAAGTCAAGGATTTAAGGATATTAGCATGTCATTTAAGGCAAATCCCTTAAATGATGACTTGATTGCACTTAAAAATGAAAATGCTATCTCCAGATCAATTCGTAATATTGTTTTTACAGTCCCTGGAGAAAAGTTTTTTCAAGAGGACTTTGGTTCTGATGTAAGTCAATCCTTATTTGAAAATATCGATGATATTTCTGCTTCAAACATAAAAGATCAAATTCAAAGATCAATTATTAATTTTGAAGATAGAGTTAATTTAAGGGAAGTTAAAGTTCTTCCTGACTTTGATGGGAATACATTTGATGTAATTATTAGATATGACATTGTTGGAGCTGACATCCCACCTCAAGAGTTACAATTCGTCTTGCAGTCAAATAGATAAAAAATGCCACTCGCTAATTACACTAACTTAGATTTCGATCAAGTTAAAACAACACTTAAAGATTATCTTAAGTCAAATTCCAATTTTACGGATTATGACTTTGAAGGATCGAACCTTTCAACAATTCTTGATGTATTAGCATACAACACTTATATCTCCTCATACAACGCAAACATGGTTGCGAATGAGGTTTTCATTGATACTGCAACTTTAAGAGAAAATATTGTTGCTTTAGCAAGAAATATAGGGTATGTTCCTAGATCTAGAAAATCATCAAGAGCAACAATTAGTTTTTTTGTAGATACTAGTAATATTTTACCCACTCCGGCAACAATTACTCTTCATAAAGGTATTGTATCAACAACAACTGGCAGTTTTGGAAATCAATCTAAAACATTTTGTATTTTAGATGATATTTCAGTCCCTGTATTCAATAATATAGCAAGTTTTAATGATATTTCAATTTATGAGGGAACTTTATTAAGTTCTAACTTTACATATAGCACTAGAGTCCCTAATCAAAAGTTTATTTTACCGAATTCTGGCGTTGACACATCTCTTATTTCGGTAACAGTAAAAAATAACGAAAATTCCTCTGCCTCTACAAAATATTCTAATCAAGATAGTTTATTTGATATTGGTGGACAGTCAAAAACATATTTTCTTCAAGAAATTTCTGATGAAAGATATGAGATTTTCTTTGGAGACAATATTTTTGGTAAAGCACTTGAAGAAGGTAATTTTATTACTACAAATTATATTGTATCAAGTGGAGACTCTGGAAATGGCATTTCTTCATTCCAGTTTTCAGGAAGATTGACGTATACAAGAAATGCACAGACATATGCAGTCACATCGGGCATATCACTCCTAACAACTGGTTTAACGTCCTCTGGGGGCGATACAATCGAGTCTGTGGAGTCTATTCGTAGATATGCCCCAAGGATCTATGCTGCTCAAAATAGAGCACTTACAGCAGGTGATTATGAAACATTAATTCCAGCTAAGATTTATCCCGAAACTGAATCTATTTCTGTTTTTGGTGGTGAAGAATTAATTCCACCGCAATATGGAAAAGTTTTTATTAGTATCAAACCCAGAACAGGTGATTTTCTTCCTAACCTTATTAAACAAAATATAAAAAGTAAATTAAAGAAATTTGCTGTTGCAGGTATCGTTCCAGAAATACTTGATCTAAAATATCTGTATATTGAAGTTGATTCGAAAGTATACTTTAATACTAATAAGGCACAATCATCTGCATTTGTGTCCTCAACTGTGCAAACAAATACTAATAAGTATGCAGAATCAACTGAACTTAACAAATATGGCGCGAGGTTTAAATATAGTAAGTTTTTAAAAATTGTTGATGATAGTCATGAAGCAATAACATCAAATATCACCACTCTTCGTATGAGAAGAGATTTAAGAGTTGTTCTAAATGGTTTTGCTGAATATCAAATTGGATTTGGAAATAAGTTCCAAGTAAAAGATCCTGATGGATTTAACATCAAAACTTCTGCATTTAAAATTGATGGAATTTCACAAGATGTATACTTAGGAGATTTACCAAGACCTAATAGAGAAACCGGAACTCTTTTCTTCTTCACCCTTCCTAATATTGGATCACAATCACCATCGATAGTTAGAAGAAATGTTGGTTCTATTGATTATATAAATGGAGTTATTACGATTAATCCCGTAAATGTTCAAGGTGGTATGATAAAAGACGGACAAACAATCATTGAAATTGAAGCAACTCCGAGTTCAAATGATGTTATCGGATTACAGGATCTTTATTTGCAACTAGATATAAGTAACAGTATTTTTGAGACTGTTGTGGATGAAATTTCTTCGGGATTAGATCCTGCAGGATCTAACTATATTGTAACTTCAAGTTATCCAAATGGCAATCTAGTAAGAGAGGGTGGTAGAGGATCTATCGTAAGAACTTCTACATCAACAACAAGTGCTAGACCAACTACTACAGCAACCACAACAACATCTGTACCTTCAACTACCGTTAGCACTTCTGGATCATCAACAGGTGGATCTGGATCAGGCGGCGGAAGCGGTTACTAATCAAATAGGATAAAATGTCAGAGAAAAGAATTAAAATCAATTCGATTGTAAAAAATCAAGTTCCTCAATATGTAAGAGAGGACTATCCTTTAGTAACTGAATTTTTAAAGCAATATTATATCGCGCAAGAATATCAAGGAGCTCCCCTTGATTTACTTCAGAATATTGATAAGTACGTTAAAATAGATGAGACGACAAACTTATCAACATCTGTTGGATTAAGCACAGTTCTTAATTCATTTGAAAATGTTATTAGTATTGATCTTTCTAAAAATCCTACTGGAACTGATGGGTTTCCTGATTCGTATGGTCTTTTAAAGATTAATAATGAAATTATTACATATACTGGAAAAACGAAATCAACATTCACTGGATGTGTAAGAGGTTTTAGTGGTATTACATCATATTCATCTCCTTCAAACCCTGAGCAGTTAGTCTTTGATACAAGTGTTGGTACTGCACATACTTATGGATCTAGGGTTGAAAATCTATCCAATTTATTCTTAAAGGAATTTTTAAGCAAAACAAAATCTCAAATTATACCAGGACTTGAAAATCGTACATTTAATGAAAATTTAAATGAAAATGTTTTCCTTAAAAATTCAAAAGACTTTTATTTAAGTAAAGGAACTGATAGATCTTATGAAATTTTATTTAAAGCACTTTACTCTGAGAATGTAAAAATTGTCCGACCAGGTGAATTTTTATTCACGCCTTCAAATGCTCAGTATAATGTAACTAATGATCTGGTTGTAGAACCTGTAACTGGTGATCCAACCAATCTTGAGTTGATGACCCTTTTTCAAGATGCATATGATGATCAAGAAAAGGCATATGCTCCTATTTCTAACGTTGAAACAATTATCACAGGCACAGGTCAAACCTTTTATAGATTAAGTGTAGATGCTGGATCTAACAAAGATATAAGTGTAGATGGATCAATATATGGTGCATTTGGAGTTCAACCAAAAACTAGATTAATTGGCAATGCTGGAATTGGTATTAGTGTTCTTGATGTTGACTCCACTGTCGGTTTTGCAACTAATGGAACATTATTTGTTACATTTAATGATACTTCTACAGGCATAGTTTCATACACCTCAAAATCAAACAATCAATTTTTTGGTGTCTCGGGTATTAATAAAACAATCCTTGATACTGCTATTGTTGGAGTTAATACATTTGCATATGGAAGATCAAAAAATAATTTTGATGAGATTATCGAAGTAAGAATTAATAATGTAATTGTTGATTGCGAACATCCTACTACTTTTAATCATGGTCTTAATGATACAATTCAAATTAAGACATTAGGAGTTGGTAATACAACATTTAAATATCGTAATTGGTATTATAACACTGCTCCAACTTATAATGTATCAGCAATCAATTTGATTGATGCATCTGATAATACTTATGCAATTTATTTTGATAAAAATCATTATTTTAAAGTTGGCGATAGATTAACTTTAAATAGCAATGTTTCTGGAGACAAACCACTATCTACTGTTACTAAAATTGTTACAGAAAGAACTATATTAATAAAGGGACAAGGACAAATAAATCTTTTAGAAAGTTTTATTGCTAAAAGATCTCTCTTAAAAGCAGAATCAAATAATTTTCCAGCAGCTGCTGTGTACACTTCTAATGTACAAAATTTATATAAGAAAAAATATGAAGATGATATTATTGTAGCATCATCATCTATACCTTTTTATAATGCTAACTCTTTAAACGTTACTTCTAGATCAGTTGAATTTTCTGGAACCTTTTTTGGTAGCGAATTTGAAATTATTCTGACCGGAGATCATGGTTTTTATACTGGAGATGCTTTATATTACACTCCCGAAAAAGTAACTAAAACATCTGTTAATAGACAAACTGGAATATCAACTTCCAAAACTATTCTTGGTACAAACCTATTTGATGGAGATGATGGTGGAGAAGGTTTATATTTTGTAGAGAGAGTTTCTCCCAGAAAAATTAAATTAGCAAAAAGTAGAACTGAACTTTATAATAAAAATTATATTATTATAAATTCTTCTACTCCTGTTACAAATAATAAATTTGACTTATATGATTTTAGAAAAAAAACTTTAGAAACACAAAAACTCTACAGAAAACTTCTACCACCAGTGGAAGCAGATAGCATAAATGTAACCAATCCAGGATTTACAGGTATTTTAGTCAATGGAGTTGAAATTTTAAACTACAAATCAAAAGATGTAGTTAAGTATGGAGAGATTAAAAAAATTGATGTGTTAAGTGCTGGTGATGGATATGATGTAATCAATCCTCCTGTGCTCAAAATTAATGACTCAGTTGGCACCGGAGCAACTGGCACAGTTTCTGTTTCTGGATCTTTAGAAGAAATCCGGTTAGTAGATCCTGGATTTGATTATCAGGAAATTCCAAGGATTTCAATTACCGGAGGTAATGGTACAGGTGCTCAAGTAAGTGTATCTTTAAAAAGTGTTGAACATAAACTTTCATTTAAGTCTGGTTCAGCGGGTGGAAATGTTGTTCTTGGCACTACAGGACCTTTATCCTCTACAATTGGATTTGGAACTTTCCATAAATTTAAAACTGGGGAAAAAGTTTTCTATATTTCAGAGGATCAAACTGTAGTTGGTGGACTTACGACCAATACATCTTATTTTGCGTCTCAAGTAGGACTATCGACTGTGAGACTGCACCCAACTCAAGGAGATGCAGTTTCTGGGATTAACACGATTGTCCTTACATCATTTGGATCTGGTATTCACTTTATCAAAGCAATTAAAGACAAAAAAATTATAGAGTCGATTGCTGTTCTTTCTGGTGGAGAAGGATATAAAAATAATAAAAGAACAATAACACCAGCTGGTATTAACACGTCATCAAATATTATTAATGTTGTAAATCATAATTATGAAGATGGTGATATTGTAAACTACACTTGTAATGGAACTGCACCAACTGGACTGACAACAAACACTGAATATTATATTGCAAAAATAGATGACAATAATTTTAAGTTATCTGAGGTAGGCGTTACAACTGAAAAAAATAGTTTCTTTAGAACAAAAAGATATGTTGATTTATCCACTGTTGGTGTGGGAACGCATTTCTTTAACTATCCAAATATTGAAGTATCAATGATTGGAAGAGTTGGTGTTGCATCAACGGGAAATATTAATTTTGAGGCAAAAGTACAACCGATTTTTAGGGGACAAATAACATCAGTTGATTTAATAGAAAATGGAGTTGGTTATGGTGCTTCTGAGATAATTAATTTTGAAAGACTTCCAAATGTTGTAACCGGTGTTGGATCTGATGCACAATTAAGACCGATTATTAAAAATGGCGCAATTGAAGAGATAGTAGTTGAAAATAATGGAACTGGATATATTTCAACTCCTGATATTATTATTAATGGAATTGGGATCGGAGCAGTAGTTACTCCTATATTAAAAACTGTTGGATCGGGTTCGACAGAAACAAAATCAATAGATTACATTAAGGTTATTTCTGGCGGCAATAATTATACACAAAATACTACTACAGCCACGATTGTTCAACCAGGATCCGGTGCCCAATTCTTCCCACTTATTCAAGAGTGGAGAATTAATTTAGTTAATAGATTTTTTGAAACTGAAAAAGTGACCTCTGACGATGGATTTATCACTAATGGTACAAGTAATGCATATGGTTTACAATATGCTCATCTGTACGCTCCTAGACCCCTTAGAGAGAGTGTTCATCCTAATGATCAATCGGGTAATGTAATATACAGAAAAAATGATATTGTTAAAGTAAATGGAATTGAAGTAGAGTCTACTAATCACTCACCAATTATTGGCTGGGCATACGATGGAAATCCAATTTATGGACCATACGGATTTTCTGGTAAAAATGGTGGTGTAGTTGCTCAAATAAAATCTGGATACAGTGAAGACTCTTTAAGCAAATTTCAAAGACCCCCAATTTCAGTTTTTCCTGGTGGATATTTTGTTGAAGACTATACTTATAAAAAAATAGTTGATGAATCAGTTCTTGATAAAAATAATGGTAGATTTTGTATAACACCTGAATATCCTAATGGAACATATGCATATTTTGCAACAATTGATGATTCTCTTGCTCAGGGTCAGGGTTCCGTTTTTTCTGGATATAAATTACCAGTTTTTCCATATCTTTTAGGTGAAGCATATCATTCAAAACCCGAACCTTTTAACTTTAATACAGAATCAAATCAAGATGCTTTTAAAATAGAGGAATTTGATTATTGTAGAAGCACTGATCCATATAATTTAATTGACGGTAATGTTTCATATTCATATATCACAACTCCTAACAATTTAAAACAAAAAGTTGAGGTAACAGCAGTTACTCCAGGAAAAGTAGAAAAAATCGGTATTGAAACAGGTGGTACTGGTTACAAAGTTGGTGATAAAGTTATATTCAATAACATAAACACTAAATCTTTTAGCAGTGCTATTGCCAAAGTAGCAACTTTGAAGGGTAAACAAGTTGAAAATATAAGTGTCGCAACGAGTTCAATAACAAACGTTGAGATTTATCCTGCAGCAAAAGATAATTATTTTGTTATTGCGGACAATCCCCACAACTTCAAAAAATTTGATAGAGTTGTCATAACTGGTCTATCAACAACTTCATCTAAGATTGGTGGTTTTTACTCAGCAGGGATTTCATCAAATAGATTATCACTGGTTGGAATTGGTACATCTTCGTCTGGAGTAGGGACTGTAGCAGCGACTGGTATCGTTACTTATTTTAAGGTAAATGGTAATTTAAATTATCCCCAGATTAGAGAAAATGATATACTTGGAATTGGAACAGAGCAAGTTAAGGTTTTAAATGTTGATATTCTAAATTCAAGAATTAGGGTTCTTAGGGGTATTAATGGCGTTGTTGGTGCATCTCATACTATCACAAGCGTTCTTCTTGAAGATCCAAGGAAACTTACTATCTCGGCAGGTTTTAACACGACTTATGCATCAAGATTGAATAAAGTAATTTATTTTGATCCCTCTGAGAGCGTAGGTCTTGGGACAGCAGTAGGTGTTGGCATTGGTTCTACGATTGTATTTTCAAATCCTGGTGCTGGACTAACAAGAGTTGATATTCCAACCAAAGGAATTTACATAAAAGACCATGGATTACAAACAGGAGATCAATTAACATATTCTCCAGGAAATGGAAATGGTATTGATGTTTTAAATATTGTTGGTGCATCTTCTACTTTAACAAATAATCAAACTTTGTTCGCAGCAAAAATTTCAAATGATGTAATTGGAGTTGCCACTGTTAAAGTTGGACTAGGAACAACTGGATCGTTTGTTGGTATTGCATCAACTCAACGGAATATAAGCACTCTCTTTTTTACTGGATTTGGAACAGGAGTTTATCATAACTTTAAAACTAATTTCTCAGTTATTACTGCAAAATTAGAGAGAAACACTGTCACTGTTCAAACTAAACAAGCGCATGGAATTCAAGGAAGACATGAGGTTGATATCAATGTAAGTCCATCAATTTCAACTACAGTTACAGTTAAGTACAATGATTTTAATAGAAGAGTAATTATAAATCCAAAAGATTTTGCCGCTATTGGTATTAATACGTCAACAAATACAATTTCTATTAACAATCATGGATTTGAAACTGGTGAAAAAATTATACACACTGCTTTAATTCCTGCAGGAGGTCTTTCAAATAATAAAATTTATCATATTGTTAAAATTGATGAAAATTCCTTCAAACTTTCTAATACAGAGTATGAATCAAAATTAGAAAAACCACAAACTGTTGGAATCACTAGTGCTTCATCAGGAACAATTAATTTAATTAATCCAAAAATTGATGTTTATAAAGATTCGACAGTAAAATTTGACCTTTCAGACTCCTCCTTGTCATACACAAGTCAAGGATTAAAATATCCTGCATTTGAACTGAATTTATATCTAGATTCAGATCATAATAATATTTGGAATACGAGTTTTAAAAATAAAACTTTTGAAGTTTCAAGAACTGGCAGAGCTGGTATTGACAATAATGCCAGTGTTTCACTTTCAGTAAATTCTTTCATTCCTGAGCAATTATATTACTCGCTTGATGTTGTTGAAGAGAATGATGTCCCTGTGCCCAAGAGTGATATTTTCATTGATAATACTGTAAAATCAAATAATCAAATTGAGGTTAGAGAAAGTCTTTTTAATGGAAGATTTGCAGTTTCTATTGGTGCTACGAATTCATTTAATTATTTCGTTAATAAATTACCAGAAAAAGTTTCTTATGCTGGAACAACATCAAAATTAAATTATACAACAGATTGTACACATACCGATGGTGCAATTAATTCATTCACGGTGATTGATGGTGGAAGAAATTATAATTCTCTTCCTGGTATCTCGACTATTGTTGGAGTAGGCACAACTGACACAGGTTCAGGTGCAATTATATCAGTTGAAAGTGAATCAATTGGAAAAATTAAAAAAACTAATTTACTTGATATTGGATTTGACTTCCCATCTGACTTAACTTTAAAACCAAGTACAAGTATACCTCAAATTGTTGTAATAGAGTCATTAAGCTCTCTTGCAACTGTTGGTATCGTCTCTGCAGGAAGAGGTTACACTGTTGCACCAAAACCAGTAGTCATTGACGCAGTAACTAAGAAGCATGTAAAAGAAATTGATCTTGTATATAATTTGGGTGATACAAATGTAAGAATACTTAATAACGCTAAAGGAATTAATAATGTAATTCCAACTATTCTTCCAAGTCAAAATAGTAATGGAATTGGTATTGGAACTGTTGGATTTAATACTGTCACTCAAAATGTTACGGTTGGACTTAACACTGGTTTTAGTAGTGGACAAACTTTTCCACTTAGTGTTGGGGATAAAGTTTTAATTGAAGGTGTTAGTATTGGTATTGGATCAACTGGACTTGGTTATAACTCAGAAGGTTATGATTATAAATTATTTGAAATTACAGAGGTTGATGAAAACTTAGGTGGAATTGGTAATGTAACTTATAGTATGGTAGGTGATCTTCCAAGTGGAGTTCTTACTCCTGGATTATATGATCTTCCAAATTCTGCTGGTGCAAGAATTATTCCAGAAAGATTCTTCCCAACATATAATTCAACTATTAAACAAAATCAATTTTTTAATGGAGAGTTTGTTAAGAGTAAATCTGCAGAAGGAATAGTCAATTTCTATGACGAAAAAACTAGCACGTTAAGAATTGAGTCAAAGGAAACTTTTATAGAAAACGAAATTATTAGAGGATCTGCTTCAAGAACAGAGGGAATTGTAAAATCTGTTAGATCATATGAGTCTTATCTAAAAATGGGTGTTATATCTAAGACTTTAAGAGGTCATCAAGATGACTCTGGGTTCTTAAACACAAATACTCAAAGAATTCAAGATAGTGATTATTATCAAACATTTGCATATTCTCTTAACTCAAGAGTTCCATATGATACTTGGAATGATGTTGTGTCATCAACTAATCATGTACTTGGATATAAAAAGTTTGCAGATTATCAAATTGAGTCTGTTTCAAGTGTGAATATCGGAATATCTACAGATCAAACATCAATTGATCAAATAATTGAAGCAGTTGGATTTGGTGATTTGAATTGTGTGTATGACTTTGATCTTGTAAGTGAAAACTTCTTGAATGTTGCATCAAGAGTTCTATCCACCGAAATAAGATTCTCAAGTAGAATCCTTCAAGATTTTCTTGAGTCCGTTGGAAATAGAGTTCTACTAATTGATGATGTAAGTAGTCTATTTAATAGTGACCCAAGACCAACTGCTTTTAGTATAGCAAATACATTTGCTCTCAGTTCAAGAAGAGCAATGAAATACATCACATACGTAAGAGACACTAGATTTACTGCCCAAAGACAATTGATGATTGTTGATTTAATTCATGATGGTTCTCGTGGATATATTAATCAATATGGAAGAGTTGAGAGCACTTATGATCAAGGTTCTTTTGATTTTAATATCTCTGGTAGTGATGGACAGTTACAATTTTTCCCAACTAAGTTTAAGGTGAATGATTATCAGATTGCTGCTATCTCATATAATCTTGACGATAATTTACTCAGTACCGGAGCAACTGCTGTAGGACCATCGATTATTGAAACTGATAGTGTGTCAATTGGTACTGGAATCGGAGCAACCACGATTGTAAGTATTGCTAGTACTCATAACTCAGTTAAAGTTCTTCTCGAAATAACTCCTGATATTAGCCGAGCAGAATTTGAATATAACAATCTTAATATTGTTCATAATGGAACAGATATTGAAATTTTAGAATATGGACAATTAACAACCTCTGTTGGTGATAATGCTGATGTTGGTTTTGGTACTTATAGTGCTTTAATTAACGGTTCAAATCTTGAAGTTATATTCCATCCTAACTCCGATGTTGGTATAGGTACAACCGGTGTGGTCAATACTATTCAGGTAGGTTTGGCAACAGCTGGTATTACTGGTATCGGCACCTTTGACATGAAACATGCTAGAATTGAGGCAAGAACAACAAGTATTTCTTCTTCAGGAACCCCTGGTATTCATACAATTTCATCATATCCTGATGATTATGATGTTGCATATTTTGTTGCTCAAGTTGCAGACACAACAAATAATCAATATCAAATGACCGAAATCATCGTTGTAGATGATTTTGTAAGTGGTGGGAGCAGTTTAGAAACTTATGATACTGAATTTGGTGAGGTAGGAACTTCAGTTGGTCTTGGAACTTTTGGCACAAGAGTTTCTGCTTCTGGAACTACTGAGTTAATGTTTACACCTACAGCAAGTATTAATACTGTTGTTAATGTTTATATGAATGCATTAAGACATCAGGATGATGATAAAGATACAATTGATTTTGATAACGCTGTTATTGAATCTGGATTTGCCACATATGAGGGAACTGAGAGGGACATTAAGAGAGCGTTTGAATTAAAGCATGAAACTGATAAAATTTTTGAAAGATCCTTTGAAGGTAACGATTCAAGTATTGTTAATTTAACAAATAATACGATCACCCTCCCAAATCACTTCTTTGTAAGTGGAGAAAAAATAGAGTACAAGCACGCTGGTGCCGGGTCAACTCAAGCAATCAGTATTGCATCTACAACATTTGCAGGTATTGGATCTACAACTTTACTTCCAAGTGAAGTATTTGCAGTTAAGGTAACTGATGATAAAATTAAAATTGCTTCAAGTGCTGAAAACGCTCTCAAACCAATTCCAGAGTCAGTTGACTTAACTAGTGTCGGAATTGGAACTTCTCATAGATTTGTATCTACAAATCAAAATGCTAAAGGAATAATAGCAATTGATAATATTATTCAATCTCCCATTGTCTCTACTGCTGTAACGACAACACTTTCAAATACCTTATTTACAACGGATGACACTCTAAAACTAGTAGGAATCTCCTCAATTAAAGGAGGGGAATTAATTAAAATTAATAATGAAATTATTAGAGTTGATGCAGTTAATATAATAGGAAATGAAAATTCTTTGAGCGTGAGGAGAGGATGGTTAGGTACTGGAGTTGGTTTTGCTGCTACAGGTAATCTTGTAACTAAAATTGTTGGTAACTACAACATTATTGATAATATTCTGCATTTTGTAGACGCTCCTTTCGGAAACAAACCAAAAGGTGGTGATACAAATCCACCAGATGAAAGAGATTTTACAGGTATTACAACTAGTTCTAGTTTCCAGGGTCGAATATTCTTGAGAAGTGGTGCCACAAATAGCATAAATGACGCTTATCACGAAAATTATATTTTTGACGATCTTTCTCAAGAATTTAATGGTAGTAAGAAAGAATTTACTCTTAAAATGGATGGATCAAATGTAACTGGAATTGCTACTGAAAATGCTATCATTCTTGTTAATGATACTTTCCAAACACCAGGAGGAATCACTGGTGTCATTCCTCCAGAATTACAAACAAGACAATATACTCTTGCCGAAAATGCTGGTATTACATCAATTTCATTTGTAGGAGCTGCGGTTTCAAATTCGGCAGATGTAAGAACTTCTACTGTACCTGTAGGAGGAGTGATTGTATCCGTAGCATCAAGTGAGGGATTTGGTTATCAACCTCTTGTTGCTGCAGGGGGAACTGCCAAAGTTTCTGTTGCAGGAACAATTCAATCAATAAGTATTGGAAATAGTGGATCTGGATATAGGGCAGGAATTCAAACTGTCAATGTTGCAATAAGAACTTCTTCTGTGTCCCGGACTAATATTGTTTCTATTGGAACAGCAGTAATTTCAAACGGAAACATTACTTCAGTAGCTATATCCACTGATAGAGTATTCTATGCTCCAAGAGATGTATCAAATGTTTTGTATGATAATTCAAGTGGATTAACTACGGTAACAACTTCTACTAATCACGGACTTTCTCATAACGATCAAATTACACTTTCTGGAATTGCATTTACTTGCAATTATAGTGGGTCTGGTCCTGTAAATGTATCAAATGCAGTTTATAATAATGTAACTGGCATTATGACTGTTACTACATCTGCTCCACATAATTTATCAACCACTGGACAAAAGAGTGACGTTATTCTTACCGGATTAGCATTTACTTGTGGATTGGATGGCGGATCTTCAACGCACGTTTATCCAAGAACGACTGACCCTGCATATTGTGGATCTAAAGTAACCGCAGTTAATAGTGCAACTGAATTTGTAATTAATGTTGGCGTTTCAACTGTTCCAACATTCTATAGTTCTAGTGGAGTTGCTCAACCAGCGTTAATTGCTCCCAGAAATGTAAATAATTCTGCCAGTGGAACAGATCCTGCTGCAGGAGAAACTAACGTCTTAAAAATTATTAATAATACTTCTTTTGAAGTGAATACTGGAATTTCAACTAGAAAACACTTCTATGCAAGATGTGGTAAAGTCAATATACCACTAGATGTTGTATTTGATGACCCATTAAGTTACAGCAACATTCCATTAATTTATAGTTCCACTTCTGTTGGTCTCGGAACAGGCGCGAAAATTGATGTTGTTGTTGGTCAAGGTTCAAGTGTAATTGACTTTAAGATAAGCAACACTGGATTTAGTTATGGTAATAATCAAACATTGACAGTTGCTATAGGTGGAACCATCGGTATTCCAACTGACACAACTAAAACATTCAAAGAATTTAAAATTGATATTGATGAAATAGCAAGTGATGAATTTTCTGGATGGTCTCTCGGTGTTCTACAAGTAATTGATAATGTTGAAAAATTTATTGATGGTACTAGAACAAACTTCCCAATTGAAGTTGATGGTGTAGTCACCTCAATTGCTGCTGCAAGAGGTTCAAAAATTAACATACAAGATGTTCTTATTATATTTGTAAATAATATTCTTCAAGTTCCCGGTAAAGGTTATATATTTGAGGGTGGTTCTCAAATTGAATTTACAGAGGCACCAAAGATTGGCGACACTATTGAAATTATTTTCTATAAAGGAACTGGGGACAAAGATGTTGTTCTTAGAGAAATTATTGAAACCGTGACGGAGGGTGATACTCTTCAAATTCAAAACAATGATATCTTTACAAATGAAGATAAGAGATCAGTTAATTTTGTATCTGGAACTGATATCGCAGAAACAAATCCATATTCTGGTCCAGGCAATATTCAGGATACATCTTTATTAAGACCAGTTGTTTGGTGTAGACAAACAGAGGATAAAATTATTAATGAAAAAGAAGTTGGTAAAGATCGAGAACTTTATGAACCCGTGATAAATCCAACAGCACACATTATTAAAACTGTTGGTGTTGGCGCAACACAAATATTTGTTGATACATTAAGACCACTCTTTAATATATTCAATGAAGTTGCAACTTTACCAAAAGTAAACACTCTTTCCTTCCAAGATAAAGTTAAATTTATTCCTCAGGATGATAAAGTTTCTGCTGCTGGAACTGCTATTGTTTCCATAGCAGGCACAATTTCTTCTGTTGCAATATCTACTGGTGGTGTCGGGTATTCAAATGCATTGGTAAGTTTTGGTAGCACAAATGGAGTTGGAATTGGAACTACAACCACTGCTCTTGGTACAGTCACAATTGGAACGGCAGGAACAATTACTGGTGTAGCAATTACTAATCCAGGTCTTGGTTATACTCAAACTAGTCCTCCCCTGGTTTTGTTTAGTCCTCCCACAAGAGGTGTCGAGGAAAACTTTGTAAATTCGTTTAATGGTGATAATGGGGTAATTGTTGGTTTTGGCACTACATCTGTTGGTATTGGCACCACTCAATTTATTTTTGACTTACACATCCCACTTGATTCTTTCTTGAGAAATGTTGGTTATAATACTAGCATTGTTTCTACTGCAGTTACTGCAAGTTCACTAAGTTCTGGTGACTATTTTATGATATTTAATTCAAATGTAGGATCTGCAGTAACATCTATAACATCGCTTGATACTTCTGGTAATATTGTTGGAGTTGGAACTTCAAATATTGATAATATATACTTTGTTCAAAGCACTGAAACTGTATTCAGACCTACAGGAGTTAATTCTGAAGGTGTGGGTATTGGAACCTCTCATATAACCAGAGTATTTGTAAATGTAAGTAACAACTTCTCATATGGATCAGGTATTCAAACGTCTAATTCATTCGGTGAATTTAGTTGGGGAAGAATTGATCTAACATCTAGATCTAAAGTTACTTCATACACTGCATTTACCTTAGGAGGTATTGGTGGTATTTCTACCTCTACTTTTGTTCAGAGGTCTAAATCGCTGAAGTCAAAAGATTATGACATTTGACCTTAATAAATAAAGAAAAAAACTGTGTCCAATGGCTGCAATTATAACTGATCAAATTAGAATATTAAACGCTAAGAATTTTGTTGCGGGTGTAACTACCTCTACTAATGCATATTATTCTTTTATTGGATTGACGAATGCAACTGATTACAGTCCAACGTGGGACCAAGATCCCCCCTCACCAAAAGATAGTTTTGATGAGGAAAACCAGTATTGGGACTCGATGGTTGCTCTAAAGAAAATAAACTCATCTGACGTAAGACAAGTTGTTTCAAAAAGAAATTGGTCTTCGGGAACTACTTATGACATGTATCGTCATGATTACAGCAGAATAAAAACTGCTGCTGTTAGTGGTGCTACTAATCTATATGCTTCATCATATTATGTAATTAATAGTGATTTTAGAGTTTATATCTGTATACAGAATGGCACCACCCCTGATACCCCTAACGGGTCACCATCTCTTGATGAACCAACACATATTGATTTAGAACCAAGATCAGCAGGAACAAGTGGAGACGGTTATCTTTGGAAATATCTTTATTCAATTAAACCAAGTGATATTGTAAAATTTGAAGCAACTGCTTTTATGCCAGTACCCCTAAACTGGGAAACTGGCACTGAAAATGAACTTGTAAGAAATAATGCGGTAGATGGTTCGATTAAAGTTACAACTATAACTGATAGAGGAGTAGGTATTGGACCTGTTGGCGCTACAAGGTACGCTAACGTTCCTATTAAAGGTGATGGAACTGGTGCTGAATGTACCATCGTTACATCAAACGATCAAAGAGTTGACTCCATTACTATAACTAATCAAGGTTCTGGATACACTTTTGGAAATGTAGACTTAGAAGCAGGAAACGTTCCTTCTGGTACGACCATACCTACCTTTGACGTTATCATATCACCAATGGGTGGTCATGGTAAAGATATCTATAGAGAATTAGGAGCAACTAATGTTCTTCTTTATTCTAGAATTGAAAATGATAATGATAACCCTGATTTTATTACTGGAAATCAAATTGCAAGAGTTGGTCTTGTAGAAAATCCAAGAACTACTTCAAATACTTTATTATCGGCTGACAAAGCAAGTGCTGTTGGTGCTTTAAGATTAGCAGGAGCAGGATACAGTTCTGCTGCTTTTTCTGCCGATTCATACTTCACTCAAACTATATCTACAGGATCAACTGCTCAAGGAAGAGTAATTAGTTATAACCAAACAACTGGTGTATTGAAGTATTGGCAGGATAGAACACTTGCTGGATTTAATACAGTTGGAACTGCTCAAACCACACCAACTTATGGATTTGATTTGACCGAGTTTACTTCTTCTCCTGATACAGGTGGTAGTTTGACAATTACTCCAACAACAGGTGTTGATTTACAAATTGATTCAAACTTTAGTGGTATCCAAACGACAATAAATAGTAGGACATATAATCTTGGTCTTACTTTTACGGACGGTATTGCACCTGCAGAAGTGAAAAAATATGCAGGAAACATTGTTTATGTTGATAATAGACCATCCATAACAAGGTCATCTAACCAAAAAGAAGATATCAAAATTGTTTTGCAGTTCTAAAGAATTATGCCACAGCAGACGAACCTCAACGTAGCACCATATTTTGATGACTTTGATGCATCTAATGATTTTCATAAGGTGCTGTTTAAACCTGGATATGCTGTCCAGGCTAGAGAATTAACATCACTTCAATCAATTTTACAAAACCAAATCGAAAGATTTGGTCAGCACTTCTTTAAAGAAGGTGAAAAAGTTATACCTGGAAATACTGGGTATAATAGAATTTACAATTGTGTTCAGTTAGTAAATACGTTTCAAGGAGTCCCAGTTTCTGCCTACGCTGAACAGTTAGAAGGAACTAAAATAACAGGTTTGACCTCTGGTGTAACAGCATATGTTGATTCAGTTCTTCTTCCTGAAGACTCTGAAAGAGGAAATCTTACTCTTTATGTTAACTACCTAAACTCAAGCACCGCAAACAATTCGACTGAAGTATTCAGTGATGCTGAAGAACTTGCTTGCAATGAGATAATTTCTTCAGGTCTTTTAGGAAACAGCACAATTAGTGCTGGAGCTCCTTTTGGCGCTAGTATATCAAATAATGCCGGACAAACTGGGTCTTCATTTCATATTCAAGACGGTATTTACTTTATTAGAGGTAACTTTGTAAATGTTGATAGCGAAACTTTAATTCTTGATCAGTATGGAACAACTCCAAGTTATAGGGTTGGTCTTTTTGTAAATGAAGAAATAATTACTGCAGATTTAGACGAAACTCTTAACGATAATTCCCAAGGATTTAATAACTATGCTGCACCCGGTGCAGATAGACTTAAAATTAGCACTTCCCTTCTTAAGAAGTCTCTTGATGATTTAGATGATGGATCTTTTGTTGAATTGGGAGTTGTAGTAAACGGAGTTTTACGAACAAAAACTAAAAAAACTGGTCTTGGTGGTGGTGTTGGTTATAGTGATATAAATGATATTCTTGCCAGAAGAACATTTGCTGAATCTGGAGACTACTACGTAACTCCTTTTGACATTACGATGAAGGATTCCCTGAATGATAACAGGGGAAATAATGGTGTGTATAACTCGGGTCAATTTACTTATGGTGGATCCGCTCCATCTGATGACCTTGCGTTATATAAAGTTTCTGCTGGTAGAGCGTTTGTTAGAGGTTATGATATTGAAACTATTAATTCAACATATCTTGATGTTGATAAACCAAGAACTACAAAACTTATTGAAGATCAATCAATAATTTATAATACAGGACCAACACTTAAACTTGATAATGTTAATAGAACACCTTCTGTTGGCATTGGTAGCACATATGTTTTAAGTTTGAGGGATGAAAGAATTGGTCCCAACGTTGATGCTAACGGTGCTCCTGGAAATGAAATTGGTCTAGCAAGAGTCTTTGATTTTAGAATTGAATCTGGTGCATATGATATTGCAAATGCAAATTTAAATCAGTGGGGAATCTCATTATATGATGTTCAATCATTTACTACACTAACATTAAATCAAGCAACTAGTTTATCTGTTCCAACGTTTGTTAAGGGTCAAAGAAGTGGTGCAACTGCATTTATTCGATCTGCAGTATCTAATAGTAAAACAGTTACATTATATGAAACTAAAGGTGAGTTTATTTCTAATGAACCTCTTTTCTTTGATGGTATCTTAAATGGTAGAATTTCAATTGCTGCAACTGCTCATGGGATTGGTGATGTAAAGTCTGTATTTGGATCAACAGATGGAATTACCGGTATTCATACATTCAGTGCAGACACAATTCAATCTGTATCATTTAATGTTGGTGTTGCAACAATTACTCCAAGAGATCAGGGTGGTATCAGCACAGTTAGAAGTACTAACCCACTTTTCCCTGGAACTGCTCTTAAGTTAGGTAGTTTGATTCAATATAGCGATCTTGCTGCAGTTGTTGGTGATGATCAAGATCCCGTACTAGGAAGAGTTGTATCTGTTGGATCATCTCATGTCAATTTTGTTGGCGTAACAACGGTGACTGGGATTGCAGGTGGTAAATTACCAAATGTAGTAACTAGTATAACTGATTTAAAAGTATTAACAACACCTCTTGATCCATCAACCGATAATTCATTATTTACTTCACTTCCAAAAGAAAATATTGAAAGTTTAAATTTGACTGATGCTATATTAACAATTAGAAAATCACTAAATGTTAATATTGTAAATAATAAATTATCCAGCGCAATTACCGCTGAAGATAATGAAGTATTTTTACCATTTACTCCTACTAGATATTCTCTTATTAGAGAAGATGGAACTACTGAAGAGCTAACTGCAGATAAATTTACTATTTCCTCCCCTGGCGGAAAAAGCACTCTCCAGATTAATGGTCTTGGAAGTAATACTGATGGATCTACTTTAATTGCAACTCTTAGAAAGAGAAAACCAAAGGCAAAGATAAAAGTTAGAAATAGAGTTCAGTCAATTATTGTAGATAAATCTAAAAATGTTGGTTCTGGTATTGGAACTACAACTTTAAATGATGGTCTTACATACGGAAATTATCCTTTTGGAACAAGAGTTCAGGATGAAACAATTTCACTTAACACTCCTGATGTAATTGAGGTTCATGGTATCTTTGAATCTACGGATACATCTACTCCTTCGTCACCTACGCTTACTTTACAATCAATTATAAGTGCTTCATCTACTATTGAAGAGTTTACTATTGGAGAATCTGTTACAGGACAAGATTCTGGTGCCGTTGCAATTATTTCTGAAAAAACCTCAATTACAGATTCAAAAATCTCCGTTCTTTACAAAAATGATATTTTGTTTAGAGAGGGTGAAACTATTATATCATCTGAGACAAATATAAATGCAATTGTAAATGCAGCAGACGCATCAAGTTTTGATGTATCTTCTAATTTTATCTTCAATAGTGGACAAGAACAAACATTCTATGATTATGGAGTAATCAAAAGAAAATTTAATTCTTCAGAACCAAGTAAAAAAATAAAAGTATACTTTAAGAGTGCTTCGTATGAAAGTACTGATGATGGAGATATTACAACGATAGGGTCATATGACAACTTTGATTACTCTAGTGAAATTGGTGTAATTGGTGGTTTTAGAAATTCTGACATTATTGATATTAGACCAAGAGTAAGTTCAATCGCAAGTGTTTCTGAGGGAGATAGATCTCCTCTCGAATTTTTAGGAAGAGTATTTACCGGATCTGGAGATTCATCTAAAAATATTTTAGCATCAGATGAATCACTATTTGTTGATTTCTCTTACTATCAAGGAAGAATTGATAGAATTTTTCTGACAAAAGATGGTAGTTTCCAAGTTAAGTATGGTGTTGCCTCAGATAAACCAGAACCACCTCTTGTGGTTGATGATGCAATTGAAATTTGTTCAATTACCTTACCTCCCTATCTTTACAATACTGCACAAGCTTCACTAAAATTTAATACTCATAAGAGATATCGTATGCAGGATATCCACAAACTTGAGAATAGAATTAAAAATCTTGAGTATTATACATCACTCTCGATGCTTGAAATTAACACAGCAAATTTATTCGTCTCTGATGCTGATGGTTTGAATAGATTTAAGTCTGGTTTCTTTGTTGATAACTTTACTTCATTTAAATCACAAGAAGAAGGTCTTCCAATTAAAAATAGCATCGATGCTGTGAACAAAGAGTTTAGACCAACTCATTATACTAATTCGGTTGATCTTATCCAAGGACCTGTAGTTAATAATGATACAACTGCAGATCTCAATTTTACCGCAATTGAGGGTAATAATGTAAGAAAGCAAAATGGCGTAATCACTCTTGATTATGCTGAAGTTGAGTGGTTAAAGCAGTCATTTGCTACAAGAACGGAGAGTGTAACACCATTCTTGATTAGTTTCTGGAAAGGTTCAATGGAACTTACTCCAGCATCTGACACTTGGATTGATACCGCAAGAATGAAAGCAAAAGTAATTGATGTAGAGGGTGATTTTTCTTCAACGCTTGAATTACTTGCAAGAACTGAAAATATTGACAGACAAACTGGTATGGCACCAATTGTTTGGAATGCATGGGAAACTAATTGGACTGGATCAACAATCACTCAAACCACTCAAAGGAGAGAAACCACTAGTGGTTCAGAAGTGAACGATTTTAGTAATAGACGGACAATATTCACAGCAACTAGATCAGTTATTGAAGATACACTTCAAACATCAGTTCAGACTGGTGTTGAGTCCAGATCTGGAAACAGAACTTTCGTATCAGAACAGTTTGATAGACAATCTGTTGGTGACAGAAGTGTAAGTAGGGATATTATCCCATTTATGAGATCAAGAAACATTGAGTTCGTTTCTAAAAGAATGAAACCTCTTACAAGAATGTATGCATTCTTTGATGGAGAAGATGTTACAAGGTTCTGTGTTCCAAAACTTCTTGAAATTAGTATGGTTTCTGGAACATTTACAGTTGGTGAAACCATAACTGGAAGAATCAATAGAACCGGTTTAGACCAAGACACAGGTAACACTCAAGCAAACATCACATTTAGAGTTGCACAGTCAAACCATAGAGAGGGACCATATGATGTTCCTACAGCAACGTTTACAGAGGATCCATACAATAATACACCACTTTCTGGATCATACTCATCCACATCAGAAATTTTGAACGTTGACACTTTCTCTCTTTCCGCTGAAGCACAAGGTGAATTTTTTGGATTTGTAGCACCAGGAATGGTTCTCACAGGAAAATCAAGTGGAGCACAAGCAACAATCAAAGATGTAAGGTTACTTTCTGATCTTGCTGCTAATTTAACTGGTAGTTTCTTTATTCCAGATCCCAATTCAATAACTTTCCCTGAATTTGAAACCGGAACCAAGAGTTTCACCCTAATCAACGATCCTGATAATAATCAAGATCTTTGTAACACAATTGCAGAGGAAGCATTTACTTCTGCAGGAACTCTCGAAACCGTTCAAGAAAATATACTTTCAATTAGAAATGCAAGAGTAGAACGTAGACAAGAATTCCAAGAAAGAAGTGTATCTCGTGATCTTGGAACTCAGATTGTTAGTTCTGCAGTTATTAGCAACACAGTTACAGTTCAATCAATTACCGGATGGGGTGATCCTCTAGCACAATCTTTCCAAGTGGAAGATGATACTGGTATTTTCTTAACTAAATGCGATATCTTCTTTGCATCAAAAGATGACATGAATATTCCTGTTGTCATCCAGTTAAGAACCATGGAGAATGGAGTACCAACTCAAAAAATTATTCCTTTCTCTGAGATTGTTATTGGTCCTGAAGATGTATCTACTTCTGCTGACGGGTCGATAGCTACCTCAGTTGAATTTAAAACACCTGTGTATCTTGAAGGTGGGAATAATGCATATTCTATTTGCCTCTTATCTAACTCCACAAAATATAGTGTTTATATTTCTCGTATTGGTGAAAACGATATTCTTTCCGGTACGTTTATTTCTAACCAACCATATCTTGGATCACTGTTTAAATCACAAAACGCATCAACATGGGAACCAAGTCAGTGGGAAGATCTTAAGTTTACTCTTTATAGAGCAGACTTTATTGATAGTGGTTCTGTTGAGTTCTATAGTCCTGAACTGACTAAAGGTAACGGAATGATTCCAAGACTGATGCCAGATTCACTTGTTCTTAACTCTAAGAAAATTAAAGTTGGACTTGGAACTACAACCGGTGATACTGGATATGAAATTGGTAATACATTCTTCCAGTTAGGAACTCAAGCAAGTGGCGATTTGGTTGGTGTTGCAGCAAAAGCAACTGCAATTTCAGTTTCTAATCCGGGAATTGGATACACTCCTTCTACAGGGTCTAGGTCCTTTAATAGTGTTAATTTAGTTACTATAAGCGGTAATGGAAGAGGTGCAGTAGCAGATGTGTTCGTAAATGCTGGAGCAATTGGTGTTGCAACAATTACGAACGGTGGTTCTGGTTATCAAGTAGGTGATGTAGTTGGAATTTCTACGATTGGTATCGCAACCGTTGGTAGAAATTCAAGACTAACAATTACTGGAATTGGAATGACAAGTGAACTTATCTTTGAAAATGTTCAGGGTGAGTTTGTGACGGGGATTGGCAACACCTTGATGTATGTAAATAGCGCCGGGATTACTACTCAGTTTAACTTTAAAGACTCTGTGGGTGTTGGAAATACAATTTCTAACATTATTGTTGATACCGATGGTTTGCATATCAAGGTAAATCATAAAAATCATGGTATGTATTTTAGTGATAACAGAGTTGCTATTAATGATGTTCAACCTGATATTAAACCAACAAAACTTTCTGCAGAATTCTCCATTGGTTCTACTGGTGAAATTTCTGTTAATGCTGGAACTAATTTTGGAACTTTTGAAAATGTTGGTGTTGGAACAACAAATGTTGGATTCTTAAAAATTGGTAATGAGATTATTGAATATACTAATGTAACTGGAAACGTTATTGGCGGAACTATCACTAGAGGTAATAATCAATCTAACTACCCAATTGGAACACCTGTATTTAAATATGAACTTGGTGGAGTTAACTTACATAGAGTTAACAAAACTCATAACTTAAACGATGTAACAGTGAACAATCCAATTACGTTCGATTCATATAATGTAAAACTTGATATGTCAGAAACCTTTAATACAGGAACTGGCACTAGTGCAGATGATAGAAGTAATGATGTTGGTCTGCCCAAGTTGTTTATGAATAAAACAAAAAATGCTGGTGGATATGATATTAGAGCATCTCAAAACATGCCATTTGAAATTCTTACACCAATTATTCAAAATGTAACAGTTCGTGGTACTTCACTTAATGCTGAGGTAAGAACAATATCAAGTCAAAGTATTAGTGGAAATGAAATTCCATTCATCGATGAAGGATTTACTGATCTCAATATTAACACACCTAATTACTTTGACTCTACAAGAATGATTTCGTCTAAAGTTAATGAGACTGCAAAACTTGATAACATTCCTGGAAACAAATCTTTGAATATGAGAATGTTCCTTGGAACTGTTGATACAAGAGTAAGTCCAGTGATTGACTCACAAAGAGTTTCTATTATTACAACATCAAATAGAGTTAATAGTGTAGTTACTAATTATGCAACTGATTCAAGAGTAAATACTATTAGAGAAGATCCTACAGCATGTCAATACATTTCTAAAGAAATTGTATTGGAAAATCCTGCATCTTCACTTAAGATTCTCGTTTCTGCTCATGTTAATGCACTATCTGATATTAGAGCACTATACGCCATTAGTGAGAAGGAAGGATTCGATCCTATTTTCCAACTATTCCCTGGTTATGATAATTTAAACACTAGAGGTCAAGTAATAGACTCTAGTTTGAGTAATGGTCAATCAGATGCTAAAATCATTAGATCCGATAATTATAACTTTGATAGTTTAAATCTTGATTATAAAGAAATGACATTTACTATCGATCAATTACCTGCATTTAGATCTTATAGAATTAAACTTCTTCTTACATCTACAAGTCAGGTATATGTCCCTAGAGTCAAGGATCTAAGAGTCATAGCACTTGCATAATGGAAAAATACACAGTTAAGGGTCACTCCGATTTAGCGAGAGACCCTGAAAATGGATCAATTGTTAATGTAAATAAAACTGAATATAATCAATATCTTGCGAGACGTGAAGTGAAAAGTGAAAAAAATGAAAAAGTACAGAACATTGAAGATGAACTCACTAACATGAAAGGTGACATTGACGAAATTAAATTATTACTTAAGGAGTTATTAAATGGACCCAGATAGCATTGAACTAAGTAATCTATCAAAACAATTTGCTTATACTAAATTAGCATCACAGATAGATAGTTGTGATGATCGTGAAGAACTAAAAAATATTGCAAAATCTTTTGCGAAATTATATTATAAACAACAAGAAACAATGTCTATAATAGGTATCCCTAATGGCTAGTAATAACATTACTTTTGACCCAGATTCTGGAATTCCCTATGGTGCTAATCTAAGCATCTACACTGGCGGAGACTTTAAAGCAAAATTTAATGTACTAAACACAGCAAGTTCTGTATTTAATTTAAGTGGTTATTCTGGATCTGCTCAAATAAGAAAGAGCACTTCTATAGGGTCTACGACTATCCCTGCCGCAACTCTTACAGTTGGAATCACTAGTGCTTTAGGTGGTGTTATGGAAGTTTCTATGGGGTCTACAGACACAAGGAACCTCGCTGAGGGAAGATATATGTATGATGTGCTCGTAAGTTCTGGAGCAACTTACTATAATATTGTAAATGGGAATGTGTATGTATATCAGGGTATTTCCTCTGCTCCATAAATACTTAAAAAGTAGTGAATAGATGGCACAACCTGCAAGTAGGACAGATCTCATAAACTATTGTAAAAGACAGTTGGGTGCTCCTGTCTTGGAAATTAATGTCGCTGACGAGCAAGTTGATGATCTAGTTGATGATGCTCTGCAGTATTTTCATGAAAGACACTTTGATGGTGTAGAATCAACATATTTAAAATATAAAATTACTCAAGCAGATATAGATAGAGGTCGCGGAAGAGGTGGTGATAATCCAGTTGGTATTGTAACCACTAGTGCTGAAACAACTATAGCAGGAACTGCAACTACTTTTTCATATGAAGAAAATAGCAACTATCTTCAAGTTCCTCCAGCAGTTATAGGCATAAACAAAATTTTTAAATTTGATGGATCTAACACTGTAACTAATAATATGTTCAGTGTAAAATATCAACTTTTTCTAAATGATATTTACACATTTAGTTCAATGGAGATTCTGACTTATGGAATAACAAAAAGATATCTAGAGGATATTGATTTTCTTTTAACTACAGAAAAGCAAATAAGATTTAACCAGAGACAAGATAGATTGTATCTTGATCTTGATTGGTCAAGTGTAACAGTTGATGATTATATAATAATTGATTGTTATCGTTTATTAGATCCTAATGATTATGGAAGAGTTTATAATGATTCATTCTTAAAACGATACTTAACTGCCTTGATGAAAAGGCAGTGGGGTCAAAATCTAATTAAATTCCAAGGTGTTAAACTACCAGGTGGAATTGAACTAAACGGGCGTCAAATTTATGATGATGCGGATAAAGATCTTGAAATAATTAGAGAGCAAATGTCAAATACTTATGAACTTCCTCCCTTTGACATGATAGGTTGATATAATGGTATTAAATCCTTTTTTTACTCAAGGCACCTCAGCTGAGCAAAATCTTGTTCAAGATTTGATAAATGAGCAGTTAAGAACTTATGGAGTAGAGATATTCTACATCCCTAGAAAGTTTGTTACAGAAAAATCTGTCATTCGTGAAGTAGTGCAGTCAAAATTTGATATGGCACTTCCACTCGAAGCTTATGTCGATAACTATGATCAATATTCTGGAGCAGGTAATCTTCTCTCTAAATTTGGAATTGAATCTAGAGATGAAGTAAGACTTGTAATATCAAGAGAAAGATACGAAAATTATATCTCACCTCTAATCGAAGATCAAGCAAATATTAAATTATCCACAAGACCTAAAACCGGTGACTTAATTTGGTTTCCACTTGATGATAGAATTTATGAAATTAAAGATATTGAGTACGCAAAACCATATTACCAACTACAAGACCTTTATACATATGAGTTAACTTGTGAACTCTTCCGATATGAGGATGAAGTTCTTGCGACTGGTATTGATGATATTGATAACAACTTAGTTGGTGATGATCCAGATGGAACGACTGAAGACGGGATCAGTACCATTCAAGGTGTAACACATACTCTGACATTAGTTGGTACAGGTGTAACCGCTACTGCTGTTGCAGGTATTGTTACATCTGGTGGTATTAGATTCATAAACGTTACCAATAGAGGAGGAGGATATGGTGAGATTCCAACGGTAGCAATATCCTCTGCTCCATCTACAGGCATAACTGGTATTGCTACTGCCACGATGATTGGAGGTATTAATGTTTGTAATCTTAATTCTAATCCAAGATTACAATCAGTACAAACCGTTCCTATCATCAACCCAGGTGCAGGGTACACAGTTGCTCCTAAGATTAAATTCTATGGTGGAAAAGGTGGCACAGGTGCCGCTGCAACCTCAGGAATTGCTGATGGTACAGTAGGAATTATAACTGTAAGTTCTGGAGGAAGCGGATACACTACGGCACCATCAATTTCACTTTCAAATGAAATATTCTTATCAGGTGTTTCGACATCTTCAGCACAGTTAATTACAGTGTTAAATGCTGCGGGGACAGTTACTGAAATAAGAATAACTAATGCAGGTTTAGGGTACAGTGCAGCACCCACAATAACTGTAAGTTCCCCTGACATGGATTCAATAGGTGACTTTATATTTAATGAGATTGTAACAGGACAAACAAGTGGAACAACTGCAAGAGTAAGGACATGGAACTCATCAACTAATGTACTTGAAGTTGCAAGTGTGAGTGGTGCATTCACGATAGGTGAAGATGTTGTTGGATCTACTTCAGGATCTTCACACGCATTAAGAGTAATTGATACTACACCTGATAATGATCCATTCGCAGATAATTTTGAGATTGAAACTGAAGCAGACAGTATTTTAGATTTTTCTGAGCAAAATCCTTTTGGTATTCCCTAAATAAAGTTAGTCAGACTACTTAATGTCTTAAGGTCACAATATGTTTGGATATTTTTATAACGAAATTTTGAGGAGGACTATTATATCCTTTGGAACCCTCTTTAATAATATTTCAATTCAACAGGAAAATTCTGTTGTAAATGTTCCTCTTTCATATGGACCTACTCAAAAGTTTCTAGCAAGAATCGAACAATCTCCAGATTTAAATAAACCAACGGCAATTACCTTGCCAAGGATGTCATTTGAGTTTACAGGTCTGACTTATGATTCATCTAGAAAAGTAACAACAACTCAACAATTTGTTGTAAAAGATCCAAGCGACAATACGGAAACAAAAAAGGCATTTATGCCTGTTCCTTACAATATGCAATTTGAGTTGTCTGTCATGACAAAATTAAATGATGATGCTCTTCAAATTGTTGAACAAATTTTACCTTATTTTCAACCAGCATATAATTTAACGGTTGATCTAGTGTCAACTATTCAAGAAAAAAAAGATATTCCTGTAGTGCTTGAGAACATCACTATGGAAGATGATTACGAAGGTGATTTTACTAAAAGAAGAGTTTTACTTTATACTTTTAGATTTACAGCAAAAACATATCTGTTTGGTCCAGTATCTTCTGCAACCAAAGATATCATCAAGAAGGCAACAGTCAATTATCTTACGGGAACAGATACTTCAAATACAGAGAGAGCACTTACATACTCTGTTGAACCAAGAGCAATCAAAAACTATACAGGTGATGCTGCCACTAACCTTTCTGATGATGTCACGAAGACTGCCAAAACAATTAATGTTGATAGTGTAAGTGGATTGAATGCAAAAACTTATGTTGATTTGAATGGTGAAACCATTTACATTAAATCAATTGATGGAACTAAACTTTCTGTTATAAGAGGTCAATATAATACTGCCGCAGTTACTCACCTTAAAGGAGATGGAGTATTTGTTATTGATTCCTCAGATAATGCATTGATTGAAGAAGGTGATGACTTTGGATTTAGTGGAACAATCTCATGAGTTTTAATGATTTAAACGATACTTTTAATGTTGATGGAGAGATAGTCCCATCAACTGATATAAAACTTAAAAAGATCACATCTCAAATTGATGATATCAAAAAAGATTATGATTATACTAGAGGTAATCTTTATTCTATAATTGAAAAAGGTCAAGAGGCAATAAATGGCATTCTTGAACTCGCACAAGAATCAGATCAACCTCGTGCTTATGAAGTTGCTGGCCAGTTAATTAAAAGTGTATCAGACGCAACTGATAAATTAATGGATCTTCAAAAGAAACTTAAAGATGTTGAAGATGATAAACAAGTACGTGGTCCATCTACTGTAAATAATGCATTGTTCGTTGGATCAACTGCAGATTTAGCAAAAATGTTAAAAGACGGACTTAAAGAAGAACCTAAATAAAAAAAGGGAGATAAATCCCGAAGTATAAAAGTACTAATAAAATGTCGAACAAGGATTTACCTTCGATTGATGAGTTTGCTGAAGATTTAAGTAACCTTCCATCAATTGATGAATTTATTACAGAGGAAATGCAAGAGGATTTACCCTCTGTAGAAAATTTTATTGAAAAAGAACAAGAAATAATTACAGAACAAACTCAAACTATTGAAGATGTAAATGGAGATACGTTTGCAGAAATTCAAGATATAGTTCCACCATGGCCAGAATTGGTCAAAATGGTAAATGATATCAGGGCAGATATTCCTGATATTCCCGAGATTAAATATTATGATAAAGAACTTGAGCAGTTATCTGAACAAATTTCTCAAGTAAGAAATGAGATTCCAGAGGTTCCTGAAGTAAGATATTATGAGAGTGAAGTTGAAGCAATCTGTGGGCAGATTGATTTAGTAAGAGAAGAGATAAAAACTAAAATACAAAATATTCCTGAGGTAAAATACTACGATGAACAAGTAGATGTTATTGAAGATAGAATAGATTGCCTTCAAACTGAAGTAACAAATCTTCCTGAAGTTAAATATTATGATGAAGAAATCAAGGCAATATGTGATGCTATTGATACTGTAAAAACATCTATCCCAGTATTTCCAAAGTGGGTTAATGAAATAAATGAAGTACCTGATTTTTCATGGATCGGTAAAACATTCAGTGTAATTGATGATGACTTTATTAAAGTAAATGATACGATTGATACTTTAAAAGAAACTGTTCAAATTGATATTGAAAACTTAATTGAAAAAGTTGAGGTAAAACATTTTGAGAGTAAAGTTCAGTTAACAACTGAACTAAAGGATAGGATTAAAGAAGAAAAAGAAAAAATTTGGAAGGACCTTCGTGAGTCCTCAATGAAAATTTGGGAATATCACAAAGAGTTTAAAGATGATGATCATAAACTAAAAAAACAAATTCTTGGAGAATATAATTCTTTAAAACAAAATATTAAAAAGGAACTTAATGAAATAAGTGATGAGAGTATAAAAACTGATGAACTTTTACTTAAGTATTTTACTGAATTAAAAGTTCAAGTATCTTCTATTATAATTCCAGAAGTCAAATATTATGATGATGATATCAAAGGTGTCAAGACAGAATTAAAAGAACTCAAAAATCTTGTAAAACTTATAAAAGTAGAGCAAAAAGAATTACAGGAGGGATTACTAAATGAACCCCCAGATAAAAAATTATCTATAAATGGACAATCTGATCCACTAACTCCAACAGATAAACAGTTTCCAGACCTTAAAACATTAGCAGATCATTACAGATTATTCATTACCAGAACTCAACAGCAACTTGCTGTAATGGGTGGTGGTGGTGAAGTTCGTCTTGAATTTCTTGACGATCTTGATAGGGACACAGCATTAGTAGATGGTAAGTTTTTACAATATCAAGCGTCAACTAAAACATTTATTGGTGCAGATGCCTCAGGTGAAACTACAAAAACTTTAGATAGTGTTTTAGGTGACGGCAATTCCTCTACAAAAGGAATGTCAGTTGGTATATTAACTGCTACAAATGCATTCATCACTGGAGATTTAAATGTAACAGGTGACCTTGTATATGATGAGGTTACTGGTAGAAACATAAACATTACGGGTATCGCAACAGCGGCAACTATAAATGTTGGCACTGCCACGACGATAGATGGAAGCGGTATCAACGTAACTGGTATTATAACTGCTACTACTTTTAGTGGAAACATAACTGGAAATGTAACTGGTAATGCTACAGGATTATCTGGGTCACCTGATATTGCTGTTACTAACATAACAGCGGGAATTGCTACAGTATCTTCTGCACTTTATATTCCACAATATACAACTACAGCAAGGGATGCCGCAACCTTTGCAGAGGGAGCGATTATTTACAATACAACTACTAAAAAAATAAACTTCTATGATGGAACAAACTTCGTAGAACTACCAGGCGTAACACTTGGACTTGGTATGGGAGTCTTCTAATTAAATCATTTAAACAATATCAAGAGTCTTGGTCTAATAAATATAAAAAGAGCATTGACTGTAAAAATGAACAAAGGTTATGATGCCAACAATTTTAATAAGTTGAAGAACAAAATTGGTTCTGCTAAAAAGCATCGTAAACCTGCAGTGGAAGAGTCGAGAATGAACGAAGAAAAAAAGAATGGTCGTTGTCCTGAAGGACAATACTACTGCTACACTGATGAAAAGTGTAAAGCAATCCCCAAAGGATTTAAAGTAGTTGGTCGTACTGGAATGCTTCGTAAAGATAATGATTATTCTGTTGACGATACTAAGAAAAATGGTAACGGCAACGGAAATGGTAATGGTAATGGTTCCAATGGTAATGGCTCTAATGGTAATGGTGGAGGAGTAAGTGAATCGAAAAGTGGTGATTCTTCTCTGCGTGACTGGTTTGGCAAGAGTAAGTCTAGTGATGGCAAGCCTGGTTGGGT
>JGI24006J15134_10000289_pt1 | contig 33536 bp, 47 predicted proteins | sample LinPmetageLP53_FD_15134 | JGI IMG/M metagenome (IMG submission 15134)
GATATTGCATATCAGGATAGCATGTATAGTATAATACGTAATACACAAAGCGATATAGATACCATTAAAGCAAGTATAGTATATATAATAGAGCGATTAGATTATGAAGATGGTGCATCAGATTCAATTAGATATGTGAAGGGTGGTGCAATAGATCAAAAGAGAAACTAGTTATGGATAATGGATGCTTAAGTAACATGTTCAAGATGGTTATAGGTTTCTTCTTTTGTGTATTTGTGCTATGGATGTTACCTATAGTTATATGGTTAGCAATAGGATATATATGCTGGTTGATAGGAGCTTGGCTCTACGAGTCTCTGAACGAGAATCCAAAGGACTAAAGGTAGTTAACCGAACATATCCTATAGGATTATAGTATAGTTTAATAGAGCTTTAATCATATTAGTTAGTTCATTAGATGTTCTTATTACCAATCAATTGAAAAATACTATTTTATTTACGTATAGATAATATAGCTATATCAGCTGCAAGGTATTGTATAGGATAAATAAGTGTTGAGGTATACGTCTTTCTTCCGATTATCCTAATTTTTATATAGGAATTTGTCCTATTGACCAACCGCGCTAGCCGAGGAGCGCGTCATATAAGTAACCTCGTTCAGATAGTTGCAATAGGCCTTAACGGGTCTATCGCACGTTATATACGTTATCTAAACCTTTACATGAGGTAATACCCTATAACGTGTATAGCCTGGAGCAAGTTCATGTTTCTGTTTATATTATATAGGCCTGGCTATCAATTGGTTATACGTAGTAGCTAAAGGATTGCTTGAGGGCCCTGTCAGATCGGTACAACGGTTTACCTATAGTGTTGCTTTAGGTAACCGGAGGTAACGGATGTACGGAAGCAATAAGAAGAACATGAAGCCGAATAGAACGCAAACGAATAGAGATATTGCGTATACACTATATACAGAGACAATAACATATATACACAGCAAGAACGAATAAGATCGGAATAAACCACCATATATAACCATAATAGCACATACCCCTATATACCGACCGTATAACCCCAGGAATACCATATATAGGGCACATACCTTCAACTACCCCGTAATACCCCCAAAGAACCCCCCATAATAGGTGGATATAGGGGTTTATGGTAACATACCATGAATATACCAGCTCTGAGGGGGCGTAATACCTTTTTACATCTACATGAAAGCTTTTTCTAATAGAGAACATTTGCGATAATATATACTGCGTATACCATGCTATGCTAGCAATCAGCTCGCTCATATATATAGAAGCCCAACCAATGTGGTATTCTGAGCTCTAGCGAAAAGTGCAAAACTAAATTTTCACTATAGAGAATTAATAATTTCTTAATATTAACTTAATATGGTTTAAGGATGTTCTTGCTATTTATAATAGATTATGAACGCTACTAGAATAGACATATCGCCGATTATATATATTGCATTGATGATTGTGGTATTTGTATTAGCTCTTTAAGCTACTGGTAATTTGGTCTATATGTCGGCACCTCCTCCTAAACCCGTAACCTGGACATGAACATTCCAGAGCTCCTGTTACATTGTAATTAACCTGGTATTCCTTGTCTCCTTTACTAGACAATACCTTATATACCTTATCTACTGATTCTTCAGGTAATGGTCTCTTACTAGGCTTATAAGGATAGAATGCAATGTCTTCTATATTAGGTAGTTCTTCTTCTTTATTGAGTTTATACCATCCGGGCATTATATACTTATCGCTTCCTATACTCATTGTATATGGTGGTATCAATCCTCCGTATATTGCATAGCTTCTTTTAACTATCTTATTGGCTATAGCAAATTCATTAACTAGTACTTCTGGCATTATAGTATAGGGCTTATATCATTCATTGGTACCGTAACACATTTAGGCCAACCGGAAATATATTGATCTGTAATGATACTTACATATTTGGTTCCTAAGTGTTCACTACCTTCAATAACCACATTAAGTTTCTTAATTGTTCCAATTTCGGTACTTCCGTAATTGCTGGTATAATATACCGATTCTCCTACTCTTCTTTTGTTTTTCATCTTTTATATCTAATTAATATTACTTATTTCTTATATATAAAGATAAGGTTTTTTTCTCATATATCCTAATCTTTTACATGCTTTGTTTAATCTTTTTATCCTCACTATAACCACCTCACAATCCTTAACCGGAAACCACACTCTTTCCTTACAACCTCCATATTTATATTAAATGATAAAACTCAAAGACATATACGAAGGTAAAATCAAAGGCGCTGATGGAAAGGCATGCTGGAAAGGATATCGACATGCTGGTACTAAGAATGGCAAAGATAAATGTGTAGCTGTTAATGAAGTATTAGGTTTGGCTATATGGGAACATTCAGGACCTGTTATATTTCAAGAAGCCGAATACCAAGGAAGAACGGTTACATTAAATAAACCAACTCGTGGTGATGTTAAGAAGTTTAAGGTATATGTTAAAGATGGTGATAGAGTAAAAAAGGTTAACTTTGGACATGGTGGCACATCTGCTAAGAAGGCAGGTGAAAAGACTATGAGAATAAAAAAGGATAATCCTGAAAGAAGAAAATCATTTAGAGCAAGACATAAATGTGATCAAAAGAAAGATAGAACTACTGCAGGATATTGGAGTTGTAAGAAATGGTAAAAATGATTAAACTAAAAAACATAATAGAAGCTGATGTATTTGCAGATCCTAATATTGATATGGATAAGGTATTCATGAAAGGTAAGGATAGGAATGAACTTACTGATGAACCTGAAAAGGAATTAGGTGATGTTATTGATGACTTTACAAAGGATATTAAAACATCAGATCTAGAACCTAAAAAGGTAGATGAGGCGTTAGGATTAACTTTAGCTGGAGTAGCATTATCAATGCCAGAGATTATTAAACTAATAGGCAAATTAATAAACCTATTAAAGAAGATACCTTTCCTTAAGAAGTTATCAGGAGATAAATTAATTGCTATAGGTGATAAATATCATCATAAGATTACAGGCGCATTTGAATTTATAATTAAGAAGGCTGGAGTTAAAGATCCTACTAAAGCTAAAAAGTTTGCAGGTATTCTACATCATGTGGTAATTGCAATGTTATTAATTGCAGGAGGTATAAGTATGTCCGGACTAGCTACAGGAGGTAGTTTGAAAGGAGCCACATTGAAAGGAGCGTTAAATGCTATTAAGGCTAAAGAGTTAAGGACATTTATAATTACTTCAGCTGATGCAATAGTATAATAGTTATGTTACGATATACATCAAAAAATACTAACAATATATTTACTCAATCTATACATGAATTTTGTGAAGCCTGCGGCGTAATAGAAGATGAAGTACATATTAGTGAAGTAATATCTAAACCTGTACATCTTCGAGATTTCACATATAAAATTAAAGATGCAGCTGAATCGGATTATACTCTCCTTTTAAAGAAAGATCGTAGTAAAGAAATACAAGTAGCTAGAATGGCAGATGGTATGATAACCGCTAGCGGCACTACTACTGAAAGTTTAAAATATGGATTAAGGTCTGAACGTATGTGTAGTTCATCAAATGGAACCAATACTGAATTCTGCTTTAGAATGACTGATAATACTGCAACTGCATCTTTTAAACAATCACCAAGATTTAAAGAATTCAAAGAAAAATATGAAACTAAGTTTCGTGATATACCAGAAGAACAAATAGATGGATTCAAAATAGGTATGGACCGATTAGGTAATCCTATTAGAATCAAATCTGAGAGTATACAAGTAGTTAATTCAAATGGAGAAACTGTTCCTGACTTTAAATATTATGGTGCACATAAAAAGGAATGGTATAGAAAATTAGTTCCAGCTGAAAAGCTTACAAAACTAACAGCATCTTTTAGTAAGGCTGAATCTACAAAAATTGAAGATTATAAATATAAAGAATCCTTTGATTCAAATACCACATCAAGTTATTATACTAATGATACATCTGTTATATTTGATGGCACAAATGATTATATAGAAATAGCAAATACATCACCATATCATTATACTAAAGATAATTTTGATGACCATGGTGTAACAATTAGTGCATGGGTCTATATGACTGCATCAGGATCAGCTGGTCATCCTGTATTATCAATAGGAAGATCAAATAACAAGTATTATGGCTATCAAATGAGAATAACAGCAGACTTTAGAATAGCTATGGATTATTATGGATTACCAACAGAAGATGGATCGGCTGGCCAATCTGCAAGTCATAGAAAAACAGTAGTACAATCTAATTCAGTTTCACCTAAAAAATTACTTGAAAATACTTGGATGCAATTTACTTGTGTGTACGGAACGTCTAATACAGAAGATTGGAAAATTTATATAAATGGTAAACAACTAACTACTATTACTAGTGGTAATGCAGATGTTGTATTAACATATAATGGAACAGGTGGAAATATAGGAAGACTAGGTAAATCAAATCAAAACACAGAAACTTGGTTTGCAGGAACTATTAATCATATTGGATTATGGGCAGTAAGATTAGGTGAAGAATCAGTTAAAGGATTATATAATGATGGTTCACCTCCATACTTGTTATCAGGATCAGCTGGATATACAGAAACTGGTAGTACTCAGTTAGTAGGATATTGGGAACTTAGTGAAGGCGAAGGGACAAGAATAACAGGCTTAGGAGGACATGCAACACGTGGATATCTAACTAATATGGATGAAGAGGGTATAGAAGCTGGAACATCAGGATGGACAAGTGTAAGCCCTTTAATAGGATAATAAAATGATATATGTAATAATAAATACAAGTGATGTTAGTTCTATAGACTTTTCTCAAGTACATGAAACCTCTGCAGATACATTAAGATATAATATAGCTGGTACAAAGTCGTTTGTTAAATTCACTGGAAGTACTCCTAGTTTCTTATCAGGTAAAACTCAATATAACCATTCTCAAATTATAGCCATATTAGATGATCCAGACGGAGAGTGGCGATATGAGGAGGAATATGAGTAATTCTCTCTTAATAACTTTCTGAAACTTTCCTGGTAAATGTCTAGGATATATGACTTATTTTCCTTATCTTTATATTATAAATAATAAGTAATATTAATTAAAATATAAAAGATGAAAAAGAAAAGCGAAATTAAGTACGGAATCGAAATTACAAAACCACATTCAAAAGACATGTATAGCCATAATGATATGGTTGCTAAAGAAATGAAGTTCAATATTAGAGATGCATGGGCTAATGAAGTTATTAAATTTAATGCTAACGATGAATGGCCAACCGAAGGTAAAATAGTAGATATCCAAAAAGGTGTATGTGCTGTAGGTTATGGAGAAGGTTATACAATTGAAGAAGTTCAGAATGATTTCTTACAAGAATTAGATAATATGGCTAATTGGCAATTGCATGAAGAATATAGTTATATGTCCTTTAAAAATAGTTTAGTTCCAAGAACTAGATTTATGATGGTTGGATTTGATTGGGAAAAACATGATTATAGTTTTTGTACGGATATAGATATATCACCAATTGCTAGAATGGAAGAACAAGTAAATAATATATAAAAATAATAGATATGTCAAAAGAAAGATGGGAATGGTATCAGAAAGAGATACAGAGATTAAAAGAATTAGATAAACTAATAACTGATAGAGCAAGAGCAACGTATTCTATAAGTTAAACTTGCCCCGGTCGTCTAGTGGTTAGGACGCCAGGTTTTCATCCTGGTAACCGGAGTTCGATTCTCCGTCGGGGTACTAACTAAATAATAAATAAATGAAATGTACTAAATGTCAAAAATCAATACACCCAACACGAATGCAAGCATTACCAAATACCAGAACTTGTGTTAAATGTTCGAGTGTAGGTAAATGGTATACGAGACCAGTTATAACTGGTAAAACTACTTATTCAGAAGTTGAGGTTATTAAAGATCCAGTAACAGCTAAAGAAATGCATAAATTAGATAGGAGAGGTAGACAAGGATTTGGATCAGCACTATATAGAGTAAGAAGATGAAACAGTTAAAAGTAGGAGACGTAGTAATAGCAGTATTTCTTGGGTCACCAGAGCCATGTGAAGTAATTGCAATCACAAACAAGAAAGAAAAATTATATAAATTAAGAATGAATTCAGGAACTATACTACCTGGAGTGACCTGGTTAAAGAATTTGGATGCAAAACAAAAGAAGACTAAGCCATGGCATATACTAAAATATGTAAAGCATGTAAAACCCAAAGTCCAAAAGGATGATAAGATTAAACGATCAGACTTGGACCAAGCTATAGACGAACAAAGGAAGTTCATACGAGGTGAAATTAAAGAGTAGTGCATATTTATATTAAAATTATACAAAGGGACTCTTATGAATATTAAACATTTAAGACAAATTATTAAAGAAGAATATGCTAGCATATTAGCAGAAGCGTTTGCTGACCCAAATATTAGAAAGATTTCTAAGATGGGTGGTATCAAAGGAAACAAGTACAATAACTGGTTTAAGCGATTTGCGCATACACATAATATAGCATGGGATAAACTTCCTACAGGAACATTAACTAAATCAACTAACATGAATGATCCTATGGTGAAGAAAGGATTGGCATTCTGGGTTAATACAACTTCCAAATCTAATCCATATGGTGGAAATAGATATTGGGACACAAATATACCAGAAGGTGTAATGGCTGTAACATTAATGGGTAAAGTTCAATATGATGGCCGTGAAGGAATTGGATCAAAAGGTGTAAGTAAATATGGTGATGCATCAGGACATGGTAAGCGTGGAACATTACAACTTAAGAAACTAAAAGAAATTGCTGATGAAATTTATGTAATGGATTTTGAATCTTTTAGAGGTGGAACTAAAGCATTGAAAGCTAATAGAGCTGACCTGAAATTAGGTAAAGATAAATTTAAGGATTCTAGAGCATGGAAAGCCGGTAACCTTAAAAGATATAAAGATATTCTAAATGCAAGAGTAGGAACAAGAGATAATGTAGATTCTATGGTTGCAAAAATAGTTAAGCTTGCAAATATAGCTGTTGAAGAAGGAATGGCAGTAATTAAGGTAGGTAGGTATGATGAATTGACAACTACCATTAATGGTAATGAAGTTGCAATGAAAGATGTTACATCAACAATGTCTAGAGCATTGAGATCATATGGTGAATATATTAGGCAAGATAATGCCGCAGTAAGAGAAAAGGAACAAGGTTATGGATCTTATAACCAGGATGCATCAAAAGAGACTGCAGGATATATTAAAGAAATGTTAAGAGCATTTGAAACAGGTAAAGGCATTAATAGATATTAAAAAAAGTAGAAAACATGAATATAAAAAAGTGGATACAAACCGAAATTAAAACAGCATTGAAAGAAAATGATGCATTCAAACCAAAATTTGGCACAGGAGATGTAGTACATGACTGTCCAAAACATGTACAAGAGGTTAAATCAGGAAAGAAAGGTAAAGTTGTTGCACATTCCTTAAATGAATCAGGACAAGTTAATTATGTTGATGTAGATTTTGGTACAGGAAAGGTATTCAGAGACATTCCAACTAAGAAATTACGTGTTTTAGAAGGACAAACTCATGAACATGCTACTAAAGCTGAGCCTAACCTATCTGAAAGACCTATAACAAGAGCAAAAGTAGATTATTCTACAATGGATTTAGTATCAAACATAGATGTTAAATGGTCATCTACTGATGATATGGAAAATGACTTAAGACAATGGCTAGAAGCTGTGTTTGCTGCATCAGGCCCACAACTAGTTAGAGAGGTAGGATTGGTATTAAGAGAAATTGGTACGTCGGCTATCAAAGATGGCGACGTAGATAATGAAGTTAGACCAGCTGGAGCAGCATCTAAGTTCGATTAACAGGTTACAAACAATAAAAGGTTATAAAATATGAAAGCAATACTCGGAAACTTCACAAAAATTTCAGAAACTGAATTCAGACTTAAGAAAGACTTGCAATTTGCAGACATTACAGTTGATGAAGAGGCAAATATACAAACTGTACAGTATCAAGACAAACAAGACATCCAAAAAGGTGATATATTAACACATCAAACCATTGATTATGAAATTTTAGATATCAATGCTGATAATACTAAGTATCTTAAGGTATCTGTTAAGGCAGAGACGAAAGAAATAGCCGAACCAGTTGTAAAAAAGTTTGTAGCTAGGAAAATGACACCTAGAAAACCAAAGCCATCTCCAAAAAAACCAAAGACTACACCGGAAATAATAGAACAACCAGTACCTACAATAGAAATACCAATAGAAGATTCTATTCTTCCAATAGATAAGATGGATTCCTCAGATATGGAACCATTCCGTGAAGAAGAATCTGTACCTAACCTGGTTATACCTAAGAAAAAATCTATTATTAAAAGATTTATATCATATTTAGTTAATAAACTAACTAGATATTCTGATAGTTAAAATATCACTTCTCCATATTTATATTAAATTAAAAGGAAGTATATAAATGGGATTTTTAAGAAATATTTTATTCGGGAAAAAGAAAAAAGGTAGTAGGAGTAATCCTTTTAGACCTCATATCCCTTTGCATAATGCAGCTCCTAATCCATTTATGCAAAATTTAATAGCTGCTTCACAGCCATCACACCATGTTACAACACCAATACCTAATAATTCAGGATATATATTGTTGACAAATAAAAATGACCATGACGAGCAATTAATGGGACGTCATTTAGAATTTGATTCTAATAGAGGTTCTGTAGGAGGGTTTCTAAGTGGGAATAACTGGAGAGGAGAATCTGAAAAGGTTACCTTAGATGGCCATATTATATGGGAAGGACAAATAAGAAATACATCTGAGAGAAAATTAAAACAAGAATTCTTTGATGATTGGGATATTCAACAATTAACAAGAACTCAAGTGCAAGATATAATGGCCGATGAAGATGATGATCCAACAATGTTTGGTGCAACCGCCCAAATGGATGATATGATGGAAGCTGAATTAGGAGACTTAAGAGAGGAACTTGAAGCAGAATATGTTGAAAGATTTGAAGAAGATTATCAACGTAGATTTAAACAAGAATATCCAGAAAAGTTTAGTAAAGATTTTGAAGAACATTATAATGATATGGTAGTTGATGAATTAGATGAAGTTGAAGATGATTATGAAGAACTATACGAAGAGTATATAGTATCAGATGAACATATAAGATATAAAAGGTAAATGATATGGGCTTATTAATAAAAAATATAAGAGATGGTTTTGAATACGAAGGATTTAATATAGATTATATAATTGATGATGATGTAAAACTAGGAGAAGTATATCTAGATGAAGAATTAGTATTCCAATCAGATGATGTATTTACAGAAGTACAATTAAAACAAGACTTTAAACGACATTTCAAAATAACACATATAGATGATAGTATTATTGGATTAGAAGAAGATTCAATTGATTATACTATAGAAGGTGTTTCATCTGGATTATATACACAAGGAGGAGAATATAGTACTGCAACAGGTACTGAATATGTAGGTGATTATCATATTCATCCATCGGGCATTGCAATGCAAGGAAAATTCCATGATGCAGAACAATCACCTCGTTCACACCAACTGTCAATATTAGATCCATTAGAAGAAGAAGATATTTTAAATGCTCAATTAGAAGGAAGGACTCATAATATTGATTATACTATAGATGAAGATGTATATCCACATATTGGAGTTGATAGGTCACCGGTGATGTTGACAGATGATGATATGTTAGAGGAACAACGAAAAGAAGCAAATAAATTAAGATTCGGAATTGAAGAAGATGACCATGATATGGAAGATTACTAGTAAAAACAATAAAAGCAAGCCTATAACATAGAAGTATTTAGTGTTACAGCATATTTATTTATAAATTAATAAACAAGTAAACAAGGAGAACAGTTATGAGTACAACTCAGTTATATGATACATTGAACACCCTTTGGGAAGAGTTTCAAGCAAATCATACAAAATTTACCGATAAAGGTAATAAAGCAGCAGCAACAAGAGCAAGAAAATCAATCGGTGAAGTAAAAAAATTAGTAACCGAATATAGAAAGCAATCAGTATTAGAAAGTAAAAGATCTTAATATAGACTTATGCAAGGAACAGATTTGAAAAATAGATTAAAACAAATTATACGAGAAGAAGTACATTCTTGTCTTAAAGAAGCATCGTATAAATTTGGTACATTAGCAGATCCTAAAGATATGGACCCAAATGACCCAATGGTAAAGGTTACTGGGTTTGCATCCTTAAATAGGTCATCTGTCAGAAACCAAATAGTGGATAGACTATCAGGTGCACTAGCAACTGCAAAAGATGCAGCTAAAGGCGGTGAATCATCTTACCAAGCATATAAACAATTACAAGATCTTATAAGTGATGCAGGAATATTATACAAATTAATCGGAGCTGAATTAGATGTTGCAAATGCATTAGAAGCTACAAGATTGAAAGGTGGTAGAAGAACAATACCGATACCAAAACAATAATATGAAACGCTCATATATAACAAAATTAGTAAAAGAAGAAATTCATTCTCTTAAGAATGAGGCCTCTAGTAAAGCAATTAAAAGAGGTACTGTTACAGACAATGCACGACTAGCAATGATTTTAACTAGTCTAGGGAAACGTGCAAAAGGATCTTTCCAAAAAAGGAAAGTGGTTTCACAGGTGATAATGCAGTTAGCTACGGCGCTTGAAATTACACCCAACGAAGTTTTACGAGCATATATAGATTACAAAAGAGATGCAAAAGGTGATGCATCTACTAAAGTAAAAAAAGATGATTAAACATTTGGTACTTTGAATAATATTTTATATATTATACAATAGTATTATGATTAAGGAGAAAATACGCTACAATTGAGGCGTACTAAATAGAGGGCTCCTTGAACAGACAGCCAATAGTGGCCAAAATCAAATTAAGGAGAATAAATTTATGAAAAATTTAATTTTAACATTAGCTTTAGCTTTTTCCACATTATTTGCATCTGCACAGTTTATGGTAGTAACAACTTACCAAGCTGCTGAAGAAGGTGAATCATGGGAAATGTCAAGTTTAACAGATAACCTAGGTTTAGGATATTCGTTAAATGACAAATGGACCGTAGGGTTCATTACTGCAGGAGAAGATTCATTAGGTGAATCTCAATACGACCTTTTCGGTCGTTACAACTGGAATACAAGTACATATATTTCAGTTAAAGCACCAACAACAGAAACGATAGATAATCTTTCTGTAGGTGTAGGTTACTCTTTTAATCTTTGGAAAGGTGTGTATGTTGAACCAAATTACAGCATGAACCTAAAAGAAGATGAAGAGGGTGATAGGGCTGGTGAGTTTAAGTTAGGCTTAGCTTACCGATTCTAAATAGTATTTAATTACTATGTAGTACCCGTCCTATAAATAGGACACAATCGTTTATAATACACGAAGATAGATTCTGTCTATTTTCCAAAAAGTAAATGAGCTCTCTAAATCAATTAGGCCATAATGCCGTAAAACAAGTATTACAAATAAAAGAGGAAAACAAATGGATAACGTAATTAAACAAATTACAGGTTTCGTTGGAGGACTTGGCACAGTATTATTAGCTGTTCTTCCAGTAACAATCTTATGGTACATCTTAACAGGTGGTGCCGTATTTGGAATGGATGTTGTAGCTAATTTAACTGCACTTATTACTTCACTAGGTAATGGTGGATTCGTAGGATTGATAGTATTAGTATTATTAACATCTTTCTTTATCAAGAAGTAATTTAGCTTGAATATTAAATGGGGTATCTTCGGATACCCTATTTTTTTGTTCTTAATAACTTTCTAAAAAAAGCTGGTAAAAGATTTGGTAGTACGAGAAAAAAACCTTATCTTTATATATAATTAATAAATTAGATATAAAAGATGATCAAAACAATCAAGGAGTTTAAAATAGAGTTAAAGGGTGATTTAATTACCGTTTATAAGAATGGTGAATTAGTAACAGGTAAGGCTACTACAGGTAGTACCTCAGATGCCGATTTTAAGGATATGTGCGAACAAGTTGAACGCCATATAGAGAGTAAAAAAAGTTAAAAAAAGCATGAAAAAGATTNGGATAATTGAAATATTTTTCTTATCTTTATATATAATAAAAAGGTAAGGTTCTAGCCATAAGTAGAACCAAAATTAAAAATTAAAAAATGATAGAAAATAATTCAGTTCATGAAATGGTAGATGTATTAAAAAGAATAGGACCAATGTCCGAAAATGATATCCATAAAGCAGCATTTGGTTATGATAGAAATAGATCGTTTGGTTCAAATAAAAAATATGCTGATATGCTTCGTAGAGGTTTGACGAAAGGTATTATTGGTAGAATGGAATGGCCTAAGGATGCAATTAAATATGGTAGATCTCAATTTATATATTATGCAACCAGAACACCAGAAGTAGAATGTTCTGCGGAATTAGATAATGCAATGTATAACGAATCTATATAATATGTTAGAGAACAAATGGATTATATTTGATCTAGACGGAACTCTAGCATTAATAGAAGATAGAAGGATCTTAGCAATGAATGAGTATACTGGTAAGATGAATTGGGATATATTCTTTGAACCAAAGAACATTAAATTGGATGAACCTAATCAACCAGTAATTATGATGGCCCAAGCCCTTAAGGCATTTGGTTACAAGATTGCAATATTTACTGGTAGAAATGATATATCAAAAAAGGAAACGATAGAATGGCTAACTAAATATGATATCCCATATGATACATTGAATATGCGACCAAATAAACATCCTTTCAAGTTTATGGATGATCGTAAACTTAAGTTAAAGTGGTTTGATGATATGTTTGTTGAACCAGAAGACATGGATGAAGATCAAGTAGTAGCTGTATTTGATGATAGACAGAAAGTAGTTGATATGTGGAGGGAGATTGGTTTAACATGTATGCAAGTTGCTCCAGGTGAATGGCCTGCTAAAGATGTTTTATAAAGAAAAAAGCTTGAAAAAGATTAGGACTTACGAGTAAAAGGTCTTATATTTATATATTAATAAAAACAAAAAAAAAAGATTATGAGTTATTATTCAGCAAAAGTTAGTTTAGCAGTAGATACAGCTAAAGGAGTAAAAAGAGTAACAGAGATGTATTTAGTAGATGCACAATCTGTGACCCATGCGGAGGCAATGGTAGTAAAAGATTTTGAAGGAGATGGAATTGACTTTGAAGTTAAAGCAGTATCAAATTCTAAGATTGTGAAAGTGATCGAAAGTAAATAAAATAAATAATAAAAATTAAAAATTAAAAAATGGCAAAGAAAGTAAAAGGACCAGTAAGGAATTATCAAATTAAAGATCTAGTAGTAGTTAAAACATTAGGTTGGAATAACGAAGAACCTAAATATGAAGTTGGTATGATAACAAATAAACGTTATGCAACTAACTTAACTAAGACGACTTATGATATTAGAACCGAAGGTGGTACAGGTCTAATATATACTAGTGTTGATGAACCAAAATCTAGACAAACAATTGTATCAAGTTGGACAGATGCCTGGATTGCAGATGGTGGATCAAATAATATGTGGATTCATAAGAGAGATGGTCATACAAGAGCTAACTATAAAGAAGGAATGGAACTTAGATATGATGGTCAGTCTTCGAATAAGAAAGAAGTTGTTAAATCAGATACTAATATAGATGATACTAAGGTTAAAAGTTTACCACCTTTAGTAGTAGGACAATTTGAAAAGTATAATGATTTTGTATTTCCAACTCAAGGACCTAGGTCATTTTAATATGAGAGAAGAAATTAAAAAGGCTAGACTTAAGAAAAAGGTTATGGATAACTATCCAAATGCTACGGTTGAATATACAAATACCGGTGTACAAATCATGTCAGGGGATATTTATATAGCAGAGGAGTTCTATTTACCAGTAACAATGGATGTAGAAACAGCTTGGGAATATGCAGCAATAGCATGTAAAACAAGACAGCAATTTAATAGAACACATCCGATGAGAATGGACTTATCAGATATTGAAAGTAAAATAAATAGGATTAATAAACGAAGAGGTCCTAGAAATAAACGCAAATAAAAAGGTTAACAACTATGAACAAAGAAGAAACAGATTTACAAGTGGAAGCTTATAATGAGAACTATCCACCTACAGAAGAACCAACTAACGAAGAAGTATTTGAACAACAAATACAATCTCGAGAAGAATCAGAAGATGCTGCTGATAATATAGATGCAGTACCAGAACCATTAGAAGACCAAGAAGAAGATATTAATCCAGATTATATCAAAACCGATCCACAAGTAGTTGGATATCATTCTTTAGAAGAACAAGAAATATTATATGATTTTATATTATCTAATTTTGATCCTACTACCGAATCAGTTTTAGATTTAGGTTGTGGTCGTGGTGATTTCTTAAGATATGTAGAAGAAGCATATCAATCAACTCTTAAGTATCATGGTGTGGATATGAATAAACAACTTATAGATGTTGCAAAAGAATTATCTCCGGATAATACATTTACTGCAACCAATTGGTTTTCATTAGATGGTAATTATGCAGCGGATTGGGTAGTAAATATTAATTCAACTACTATATTATATGAACCAGAAGGAGAAGATTTTGATCAAACTCAAGCCTTACGAAATACTGTAACCAAAATGATGGAACTTGCAGATGTAGGAATTGTAATCTCTTTATTGAGTACAGTAGCTGCAGATGCATATGATGAATCATTCTTAACATTTGATCCAATTGAAACATTAGATTGGGCATTAAATGAATATGGTGCACAAGGAGGAAATGTCAAAATAGATCATAGTATCTCTGATGCTGTGTTTATATTAACTATATACAAATAACAAAAACAAACAAAAATATGAAAGTTACAAAACCTTATTCAAGCCTAAACCAAGTGGCTGCGATAAATGAAAAAAAAGTAGAACATTTAGGTAAAAATTATGCAACAATTGATTTTGAGATAAAAGATCAAGTTAATCCAACCGATTTCAAATACGCAAAAATGAAACCAGTAGTTGGAACATTTGTAATAGGCAATAAACGTGTAGAGGTTACATATTCAGAACTAAACCATATATTACGTACAGCAGCTGCAGCAGCAGAACAATGTGATATGGCATATCGTATTGGTAAATGGGGACGGGCTCAGAAAAGGTAATGGGATTCCATAAACGATATATTAATGATGATCAAGTAATTGAATTATATCGAACACAAGGCAATCAAGCTGTGATAGATTTATATACAAAGGGTGTTGATGCAGTAATTACTCAAGGAGATTTATCAGAACATGTATTAGATATGTTAGAAATAGGTTTATTAACGGAAGTGGATAAATGGAATAAAATTTCAGAATTAATCTCAGATGCATCCATAGAAAAAGGGTTTGAGTAATATTTATTATAAATGAGTAAGTTCGGATTATATACAAAAATGCAACAAGAGGCTACAGGTCATATCAACATTGTTGAGGTGTCAAGTATAAGTCACGCTGAAGCATATTTTGCTGGAGTTAAACAATTATCACTACAACAGTTTCGAGGCTTGTTCATTGTTAAAGAAATTAAAGAACCTAATAAGACATTACTTTATGGAAATAGATAATTTAATTATTAATCAAAAAGAGTTTGATTTATTCCAACACCTTGAACCTAAAGATAAGATTGAGTTTCTATATGATGCTCAATTTATAGGTAAAGAACTTTCTATTAGTAATGCACTTTCAAAGATTCAGCCAGTTGATAAAGTAACAGATAATCCAATACTAAATGAATTATTTCAAGACACATTATTTGATGAATTAAAATGGAATAACGATCGTTTAACAATTGTAATATCTAATAAGATGGTACATATTAATTCTACTAGTCTTAAATGGATACGTAGTATGGTAAGTAAATTATTTTCAGATGGTCATATACTCATGAGAAATAAAGATGCAAAAAAACAAATTGGAGTTGATATTTATCGATTCTATAGATGTTATGATATTGTAGGAACTGGCCATCCTCTTTGCCTGAATTAATATCAAGCCATATATACCAGTTAAACCACCATTAAAGACCGAATAACACTATATGCAAGTCAACCAATATATAATATACAATGATACGTTACTTGGAGTAAAACGAACCATTAAAGAACATAGTTTAAAGCCTGGATTTGATCAACAATTACTTAAAGAATGGTCTATGTCAGATATCTTGTTAAAGAAAAATGGTGTATACTATTGTTGTGAAACTATACAAGAAGCAACTATTTTCGAACCAGAAGATAGTATTCAATTACAGTTAGATTTTCCCGAATAACATTAGGATAATTGATATATTTTTCTTATATTATATATAATAAAAAATAATAATTGTATGAATGAAAATGTAAGATTAGGTTATGCATGTGTCAATATGACATTAACAAATAGACCTAAAAAAGCTGGAGGTAGAGTAACTACTTCAAGAACTGCTAGAAAAGCGACATGGTATCCAGATCGCAATTATCAATTAATAGGTGAACGTGCATTACTTAATGCAACTGATTTATTGCATTATTTACAATGGAATATAGAACATAACATTACATTGTTTCGTATTGGGTCTGAATTATTTCCTTGGCATGACCATTATGAACTTAACCAATTACCACAAATTCAAGAAATTACTGATAGGTTATTTGAAGCCGGAGAATATGCTAGAGAACATGGTATGAGATTAACTACTCATCCAGGACCTTTCCATGTATTAGGTTCTCCTAGACAAGAAGTAGCTGAACGATCTATAATAGGATTAGAACGACATTCAGAAATGTTTGACCTCATGGGATATACACCATCATTTGAAAATAAAATTAATATTCATATAGGTGGCGCCTATGGAGGCGACTTCGAAGGTACATCAAAACGTTGGATTGCAAATTGGCATAGGTTATCAGATAATCTTAAAGCACGATTAGTATTAGAAAATGATGATAAGGATAGCATGTGGTCAGTTAAGATGTTATATGATTATATTCATAAAGAAATAGGAGTTCCTATTACATTTGATTACCACCATCATACATTTCATCCAGATGAATTGACAGAAGAGGAAGCTTTACGGTTAGCGGCCACTACATGGCCAGATGATGTTAGACAGTGTTGTCATTATTCAGAAAGTAAAGCAAGAGAATATAAAGATGATAAGATTAGAAAACAAGCTCATTCAGATTACATAGTTGATGAGATTAGGACATATGGATTAGATTTAGACATTGTAGTTGAAGCAAAAGCAAAAGAATTAGCAGTATTGAATCATAAAAGATTATATAGACAAAAAAATAGGCCAGTTATGGCCTCAGTTAGTTAAAATATAATATATTAATATATTAATAATAATAATAATATATATATTTATAATAAATAATAATTTAATAATAATTATGCATAAGCATAGTCAAACCAACCAAAAACAGGAGAAACGTTATGAGCGACATCAAAAACCCCCAACAAGTTAAGCGTCAATTGGACGAAGCAGACAATATGTTATCAATATTACAAAATGTGATACATAGAGGTCTTAAAATTGAACCACAAGAAGCACAAGAAAGATTTTCAAAAATACGATCAAAAATAAAATATGCTATGGATAGTATAAGTGGATAATATGAAAAAAAGACTATTTCCATTATTAATTGCCTTATCTGCATTAGCAGTGTCAGGCTCGGCTGCATTTTATTCTGTGTATGGCTTAAGCAAGTTATTTGCAGGTGCTAGCACTCAAGTTATAATAATGGCTGGTAGTCTTGAATTTGCAAAATTAGTTGTTGCATCTTTATTATATCAATACTGGGATACTATTAATAAGTGGTTAAGGGCATATCTTGCAATTGCATGTTTTACTCTTATGATAATAACCTCTGGAGGTATATATGGTTTCTTATCTGGTGCATATCAAGAAACAGCAACCCAATCAGAACTATTAGATAAGTCATTAATGATTCTTAATCAGAAGCAAGTTAGGTTTCAAGAAACAAAAGAAGATTTGACACTTGAAAAAACTCAAATAAACAAATCTATTTCTGATCTACGAATAGCATTATCCAATCCTGCTCAGATACAATATATAGATAAAGAGTCCGGTACATTAATAACAACTTCATCATCTTCAGCAAGAAGAGCACTTCAGAACGAATTAACATTAGCAACTACAAGTAGAGATGACATCAATATTAAAATAGAAGCTGTAATGGATTCTATTAATAGAACTGATATGGCATTATTAGATAAAGAGGTATCTAATGAAGCTGAAAGTGAACTAGGTCCATTAAAATATCTATCAGAAACTACAGGACAGCCTATGAATAAAGTTGTTAACTGGTTTCTATTACTTATTATATTTGTATTTGATCCTTTAGCAATAGCATTAGTAGTAGCAGCAAATATGGCATTCTTACAGCTAAAAACAAAAGATCCAGAAGAGGATTATTTTGAAACTCGAAATAAACATCTAAATAAGGTAGTGATGTCTATACCAGAAGGCAAAGAATTTAATAAACCTTATACAATCTCTCCAGGGCCATCAAAAGAACTAAAAAATAGAGTTAAAGAAAATCAAGACAAGTTAAAAAAAGAAACTGGATTGGACGCATGGATTGATGTAATGGAAGAAGAAACCGAACAGGAACAAATAATAGAAGTATTACCTGATTCAGGACATAGAATTGTAACACGTGATAAACCTAAAGAAGACATTTATAAAGATAAACCTGACTTAGGAAGAACTCCGAATCCAGTAAGAGACAAAACACAAAAACCTAAAAATCTATAATATGATAAAAACTAAAAAAGTTATAACAAAATTTAAGACAAGAAATCGTAAAGGTATACGACAGATAATATGTAGAAATAGCATTGAGGATAAAACTTATTGGGGNTGGCCATTACTATCAAAACATCCACGNTGTAATAATTGGATAGAAGCATCTCCTACTTCAACAGCTGTATTATGTTCTAGTTGTGTTAATAAAACAGTTGGACCACCAGANATAAGAGGAGGATATAAATCAACTGGTAGAATTCGTGGTTGGCAATTTATGAGAGAATTCGTAGATAAGAATGGTAATGTATTTTTCAAAGGAGAGGAACAACCTAAATTAAAAGGAACATTAAAACCAACAGAACCAAAGCCAGAGAAGAAAAAATTATCTAAATCAGAAAAACAAGAATTACGTACTAGTATATTACAACAAATGGTAATGATTAAAGGAGATCTAAAAACTGCTAAATTCAAAAAGGATATTAGGTCAGGAAGCGTAAAGATGCGTAAATTAGAACGACAGTTAAAAAAGTTATAAAAGATTTGGTAATACGAAATAAAATCATTATATTAATATTAATATGAATATGTATGATGAAAGACCTAAACAGGTAAAAAAAGAAACTACAGAATCTCAAGAAGATTCTCCTTACGTAGAATTAAATGAAATACTAGCCAACCAGCTTGAATTTAATGATTCTGTAATCTATCTTAACGATGATATCAATGAACATACTTTATTTGATTTAATGATACGTGTTCGTCAAATTCTAAAGTATCGTAAATCAAAAGACTATACTGGCCAATTAAATGATCCTATTAATTTAATGATCAATTCTGCAGGAGGTGATATACATGAGATGATGGGATTAATTGATTACATAGGGTCTTTGAACGTTAAAGTAAATACTATATGTAGAGGTAAAGCTTTTTCAGCAGCCGCGGTTATACTAACATGTGGTACAGGTGTAAGAATGATTAGTCGTAACTCTACATTAATGTTTCACCAGGCATCATCAATGATATCAGGTAAATTAACTGATGTATCTAATACAGTAGACTTTGTAAGGAAGGTAGAGAATGATATATATAATATCCTAGCTGGTAAATCAAAACATGATATGGATTGGTGGAAAAATCAAATGAGATCAGATTTATATCTTACAGCGGATAAGGCATTAGAATTAGGTGTAGTAGATCAAATAATATAAAATAAAAAATATGAAAATACCAGCAGAAATGATTGTAGACAATTGGAATCAGTTACTAAGAGTTATTGATGATAACTTTGAAGGCGAACGAAAGGATAAACTAAAAGCAATGTATACAGACCTAGAAGATAGGATGTGCATGCAACCTGCTTCAAGTATCGATCATTATCATAATGCATTTGAAGGCGGATATGTAGATCATGTATTGCGAGTTATTAAATGTGCAAAACAAGTATATATGTTATGGAAATCGATGGGATCTGATTGTGATGGATATACAATGGAAGAATTAATCTTTGTTGCATTAAATCATGATATTGGTAAGATGGGGTTTCCTGGAGAAGGAAATGAAACATATATTCCAAATGATTCTGAATGGCATAGAAAGAATATGGGAAGGATGTATAAGGTTAATCCTAATAACCAATTTACATTAGTAAATGATTTATCAATTTGGTTATTACAACATTATGGTATTGAAATTTCTTGGAATGAAATGTTAGGAATTAAATTAACAGATGGTATATATGATGAAAGTAATAAACCATATTTCATGTCTAGGACAGCAGATTCTAAATTAAAAACTAACTTAGGATTTGTTATGCATCAAGCTGATTTAATGGCAGCAAGGATTGAGTATGAAATGTGGGCAAAGAAAACTGTAAATACTAAACCTACTACAAGAGTAAATCAATCTTATGGTAAAAAAGCAAGATTACAAAAATTAGGAACTATAGCATCAACAGGAGAAGCCGGAAAGGCCATGAAAATGTTTGATGATTTATTTGGAGATAAAAAATGACAACAACTATTATAATTATATTATCGGTAATGTTAGTGATAGCAATATTCGTTAATATTAATCAATTACGTAAACAAGAAGAACAAGCTGAATATATAGAAGACCTAGAAAATTCAAATACAAATTACTATTCATTTTTTCAGCAATTAAAAACAAAAGTAGGATCAGCAAATTCTGAAATTAGAAATGCAGATAGATTAGGAGCATTTGAAGCATCTGATGAAGTAGGAACAGCGTTTAGTACTATTAAAGAAGTATTAGAGGATCTAAATAAAGGAATGGAGTAATGCTTATGACAACATTATCTGCAGTTGATAAATTTTACGAATGGCTTGAAGAAGATAAGGCTCGAATTGAAGCGGAATCTTTATTACCTAAAAAAGCAAAAAGAGGCCGTAGGCCAACTAAGAAACAATATTTCACATACATAAATGATGAAGCGATTATGGCATATAATAGTGAGCCAGATCAAATTAAACGAAATAAAGTATACCGAGAACATATTCATTATGCATTTGATAAATTGGCAGAAAATATAATACATACATTTAAGTTTTATTATTTTGATGTTCCATATAGAGATGTTAAAGCAGATGTAGTTGCATTCTTAAATGAAAAAATTCATAAGTTTAATAATGATAAAGGNAAGGCCTTTTCATATTTTAGTATAGTAGCAAAAAATTATCTAATTATAGCTAATAATGCTAATTATGCAAAAATGAAACAAAAGGCNGAAGTATCTGTAATAGATGACCAACGAAATTTAGGAGCAGAACTAGTATATTCAGATTACCAAGAAAATCTTAGAGACTTTACAGATTTATTTGTTGTATATTATACAGATAACATGAATGCCATTTTTACTAACAAACGAGATATTATAGTAGCAGATACTCTAATAGAATTATTTAAGATTAGAGAAAATATAGAAAATTTCAATAAAAAGGCGTTATATATACTCATTAGAGAACGTACAGGGTTAAAAACTCAAAATATAACCAAAGTCGTTAACATAATGAAGAAACATTATGCTAAGATGTACGGAACATTCAGTAAAAGCGGTCATATAGGCAATCATAAACTATAGTTCCTTATATTTATATAAAAGGGATTATATATGCACGACGAATTTGAAATATTCAAGGGAACAAGCTTCTCAGACTTAATGAAAGATATCTATCATAATTCTAAAAAGAAAGATAGACAAATTAACACACTTATTCATGAGTTACAACCATTAATAAAGAACATAGGTGATGCAACAATAATTGTTCCATTAATTAAAGAATATCTAGATGTATCAGTTAAAAATGATGAACATCTAGTTAAACTAGCAGCAGTTGTACAACGGTTAGTAGGATCAGTAAATAATTCTGGTGGAGATGAATTTGGAATGTCCGAAGAAGAAAAGCAGAGATTGCTAGAAACAGCTCAGCAAGAATTAGATAGTATTCATAAAGAACAAGATGAAATTAATTTAGGAGGAGGATCTAAATGAGTCAAGTAACATGGGCATTTGGAGAGGTAACAAGCCTAGAAAATGCATTTCAACGTACTACAGCACATGAAGAGAAACAAAAAGATTCAAAAGGTGCACCTGTAGAAACTTTATATCGCGGTGAAATAAATATCATGTTGGCGGCTAATACATCTGGGGCCCCAAAAGGATCTCCAGGAAAAACAATTGTAGCATATCCTGCAAATATGAATATGACTCGAATTCCTTTGATAGGTGAACATGTATTATGCTTTCAAGGGCCTGGTAAAGAAATGGGCCCACAAGGAGCCAATCCTGAAACAGGTGATAAATCTACAGGTAGTACATTTGATTTAGAATGGTATTACTTTGACCCACTTTCATTACAAGGAAGTATCCATACTAATCTAAACCCAGGAGCAAATGTAGGTGCACCTACAGGAACAGATAATTCAACATCAACACAAGATGGATTAAAGAAGCCTAAATCAACTCAATATGAAATGGCCGCTGCTGGTAATCCAACTACTAACTCAGCTAATTCAGCTGCAGGAAAAACTCCTGATACACAAAATACTGCAGACACACCACCAGGAAATGATTTCAAAGAAATTGAAGATGTTAATAATCTACAGCCATTTGAAGGAGATGTAATACTACAAGGTAGGTCAGGTCATAGTATAAGACTAGGAGCTACAGTAAATGTTTCAGCTGAGAGTTCTGCAGAAAAACGATATCAAACAATGCCATCCTGGAGTACAGGAGATGGTGGTGATCAAGCACCGATAATAATTATAAGAGCAGGAGCTTCAGATGTACAAAAGAATACTGAGAATAATTATATAATTGAAAAAGTAAACGAAGATAAATCATCTATATATGTTTGTTCTGGTCAAAAAATTCCAATTGCAATTGCAAGTCCAAAATTTGATGCTCTTACTCAATGCCATAAAAATTGTCCTGATTCTGCTGAAGATGATGAAGGAACGGCAATTAATAGTACTCATTGTAGTGGAGCATCAGGATCTCCAACTCAGCCAGTAGAACCATTAGATCCAGTTCCTTCATCTGTAGAAGAATTACCATTGGTAGATGGAGAATGGCCAAAATATAATACTAGGAATGGTAAAGCGCAATCAATGGGTAGACTAAGACTTATACAAGGTGTTCCGGTTTTTGAAAATTTATGCCCTCATGTACTTAATTTAATAAAAGCAGCAAAGGCAGATGGCCATAGAATAGGACTTAATAGTGGTTATCGTGGTATTAGAGATGTAGTTGTTAATGGAAGAAAATATGCTTCTGGTCAATTAGATTTAAGAAGACAGAATGCAAAAAATTCAGCATGGAAAACTAATGCAATGATGGATGACCCTAATAGTAAATTATGGAGATCAAAATCTGGTAACTTTAAACCAGCCACTGCAGCTCCAGGATTTAGTAAACATCAAAATGGTATCGCAATAGATATGAGTACATCATCTAGATCTAGTAAGACAGGTATGTATAATTGGTTAGTTAATAATGCATATAAATTTGGATTTATAAGAACAGTATCATCAGAAGAATGGCATTTTGAATATAGACCAGGAAAGAAAACTTTTGATAAAGTAAGTGCTGGTAATGCAAAATGGCATGGACATCAAAAAGGACATATTCATGCATAAAGAGATAAATTATGGTAATAAATAAAGAAGGAGTAATCTAATGGGATGGAAACCAGGTGATCCACCCGACATGTCCGGATTCAAATTTGACTTTGGCAAGGTGGATAATGCAACTAAAAATAAAATGGAAAAGTATTCTGAATTATTAGAACAAGGAGGAGGAAAACTCCCAGTAGTAATAGACAGGACAACCACCGTGTTTGATGGCGAGATGTGGGGACTATCAAATGTGTATATTTTTCCAGAAAAGAATAGACATGTACATGGTGTAATATGGGTAATCCCAGGATGTGATAATCCAGGTGTAGCATATGGAGAAGGATCTGGTTTCAGTGCACAAAATTTTGCATATGACCAAATTAAAATTAAAATTGCACAAGGAATAATAGAACAAGATGATTGGGTAGTTGTTATCGGTCCAAGGCATGAATATTCCTTATCACAATTATCAAGTAATGCAAAGGATACATTTCATAAAGAATTCTTTAATTATACAGAACATATTGATTTATGTGGTTGTTGTAAAGATGACCAAGATAGAGAATTTATTAATGTGTTGATTGCAATGGGAGATGGTGCAAGTGCTGTTGATTTCAATGATCCAACAATAACAAATGTAGTATTAGTCGATCCAATATTATATAATCCTGATATACCAGAAGGATTAACTCCATATGTGACAATTGTACATAATCCAGGAAATCATGATCCAACGACTACAGCAGGTAATGCAACAGCGATTGCAATAGAAACAAATACACTTAATTTTGGAAGTAATTATAATATACCATCATCAACTGGGTTTAACCATACCGGTTGTTTTGCAGCAGGATTAGCAGCATTTGCATTTGGTGCGGCGACTCAATTACTCGCAACCCAAACCCCAGCCAACCTTGATGATTTAATAGCAGAGGCCGATCTTCTAGCAGATTATGATGGAGAATTAAAAGATAATGGAGGAGTTACTGCAGATCCAAAAAATGACCCCGCGGAAGAAACAAAAGAATCAGAAGGTACAGAACCAACCGGATGCTCAGATTTTACAGGACCCCAAATTGTTATTACATCAGACAGGTTAGTATTCAATTCAAAAGCAGATAGTATATTAATATCATCAAATACACATATAGGATTATCTGCAAAAGAAAATGTTGGTATTGATGCAGAAGGATACTTTACAGTAGATTCACCAGAAATTAATTTAGGATTACATGCAACAGAGCCAATATTATTAGGCGACAAGACAGGTGATTGGTTAGATGGATTGGTTAATGCAATACAATTATTAACATATACAAATGCTGGTGGACCAACTGGCCCAGCAATTAATGCTGCAACGTTAAATGTATATAAACAAACCATCAAGACATTAAAAAGCCCTCAGAATAAGACCTTATAAAAAGTATCATACTTTATAGTATCTTCATATTTATATTAAAATAAATGGAGAATACTATGAACACAAAAAGTTTTGTAAAGATTTTACGTAAAGTTGTAAGGGAAGAAGTTCGTACAGCACTTAAAGATGTACTAAATGAAACACCGGTTACTGATAAACAAGTTATTAATAATGGTGTAGGTTTACATGATTTAATAGAAAATCGATCAACCGTTAAAAAGAAATTTGCTAAGAATTCAATGTTAAATGATATTTTGAATGAAACCGCAGATACAGCAGATTTTGCATCAATGAATGAATATCCTTCAATGGGAGATATGATGTCATCTAATATGGTTAAAGAACCATTAGAAGGAATTAATGGAGAATCAGTTGATACATCTAAACCTGAGATTCAAGCTATAGACAAAGCAATCAATAGAGATTATAGCGGGTTAATGAAAGCAATGAATAAGAAAAATGGAAGAATGGGAGTTAGTTAATAATGCCAGATAAATACTTCAATACAAAAAAGCAATCAGCATATGCAAAGGGCGGAGGCCGTCCTGTATATACATATGATCCTTTAGATCTAGAAGTTGATATTGCAATTGGAGTAATGTTGCCATTTAATGGAAGTGCAAAATCATTAGATGGTGCATTTGGTAGACATGACTTTGTATCTCAATCTATTGATACTGCAAATACAAATGCAGAAAAAATATTAGGAAAATTTCCGTTATCATATACTACTCAAGAACAAGCATTATCAAACCTTAAGAATTTATTATTAACATATCCTGGTGAAAGATATATGCAACCAACATTTGGTGTAAGAATTAAAGATAGAGTATTTGAACAAAATACACCAGAATTAGTAATTAATCTTAATAGAGAAATCCAAGATGCAATTGGAACATGGCTTCCATATATTAAAATTAATTCTATTCAAATTAATAATGAAGATGAATATAATAATTTAACAAATTATTTATTTATTAAAATAGAATACAAAGTAACAGAACAAGGTGCAAACCAAGTAATAACATTAGTAAGTAATGGTGAACAAACAACAACTGTAGAATCAGATACAACTACAGGATATTAGGAAAAAGATTATGGCAGACTTAATTCAAAAAGACGTAAAATATTTAGCTAAAGATTTTGGCGAATTCAGACAAAATTTAATAAACTTTACAAAAAATTATTTTCCTAATACATATAACGATTTTAATGAATCATCACCTGGAATGATGTTTATGGAAATGTCATCATATGTAGGAGATGTATTGGCATATTATAGTGATTCAAATCTTAAAGAATCATTACTTGCTTCAGCAGAGGAGCTATCCAATGTACAATCAATTGCAGATGCATTAGGATATAAGAGTAAAAATGTTATTCCATCATTAGTTGATATTGATGTATATCAAACAGTACCGGTAATAGGATCTGGAGTAAACGCAAAACCAGATTATAATTATGCATTATCATTAAATGCAGGAATGACAGTAAAATCAAATACAGGAGTTGATTTTAGAACTTTAATGCCAATAGATTTTAATTCATCAGGATCGGGTCCAGGACAAAGAATAGTAACAGTTTATCAAATTGATGAAACGACTGGTACGCCGACATATTATCTATTAAAAAAATCTACACAAGCAATATCAGGTGAGATAGTATCAATGGATTATAGTTTTGATGAACCAAAAATATATGATAAGATTGTTTTATCAGAAGATAATGCAATTGAAATATTAGATATAAATGATAGCCATGGTAATAAATGGTATGAGGTTCCATATCTTGCACAAGATACAATACAGGAATCTATACGTAACACGCCAATGATAGATCCTCAATTATCTAGTTATGCATCTAGTGTACCATATATACTAAAATTAAAACGAACAGCTAAAAGATTTATATCTAGATTTAGAGCAGATAATAAACTTGAGATACAATTTGGAGCAGGTATATCAGAAGAACATGATAGAGATTTAATACCTAATCCAGAAAATGTAGGTTTAGGTATTAAAGGATTTAATCGAGAAGTAGACTTATCCATAGATCCAGCAAACTTTCTATATTCTAGTACATATGGACAAGCACCATCTCAAACCACATTAACAGTTCGATATTCTCTAGGAAAGGGGATACAAGATAATGTACCAGCAAATTCGATACAAGAAGTATCAGCAGTAACATATGCATCAGCTACTGCAGATCTTAATTCTTCATTAGTAGCGCAAGCAAAGAATTCAGTTGCCGTTAATAATCCAGCTCCATCAAAAGGTGGTGCCTCAAAAGAGCCATTAGAGACAATCCGACAAAAATCGTTATCAGTGTTTGCTGCACAGAATAGAGCAGTAACAAGAGAGGATTATATATTAAGGTGTTATACAATGCCAGCTAAATTTGGAAGTGTTGCAAAGGCATATATAATACAAGATGAGCAAGTAGATTCGACAGATCCTAACTCTAAAATACCTAATCCGTTAGCTATGAATATTTATACAAAAGGATATAATTCATCTCAACAATTAGTTCCATTAAATGAAGCAATCAAACAAAATCTAAAAACATATATTGAGCAGTTTAGATTAATGACGGATGCAATAAACATTAAAGATGCATTTATAATAAACCTAGGAATTGAATTTGAAGTAATTCCAAAGCCTAATTATAATGGCTCAGAAGTAGTAATAAAATGTATTGATAAATTAAAATCATTATTACATGTAGATAATATGCAAATTAATGCACCAATTATAATATCTGATTTATATAGTACATTAGATGAATTAGACGGTGTACAAACAGTATCGGATGTAACGGTAACAAATTTATATAATTCAAATGCAGGATATTCAGGAAATATATACGACATTAAAGCAGCAACATTAAATAATATAATATACCCATCATTAGATCCATGTATATTTGAAATCAGATATCCAAATGCAGATCTAAGAGGTCGTATTGTAGGATTATAAGGGATAAGAAATGGCACATTACCAAATATATACAGAAAGTGATGCAACGTTATATGAAAAGTATAACGAGCGTAATACAGGAATTGATCAAATTCTAGAACTGAAAAAAACGTATTCAGGTTCAAGGCTAGATGGAAACTATCAAGCAAATACATATAATACACGTATATTAATAAATTTTAATGGACCACAATTTACCGAAGTATCTAATTCAATAGTTAATGGAAGTGTAGGACCAACAGACCGTAAATTTTATTTAAACTTAAAAAATATATACGCACAAGACTTGCCAATATCATATTCACTACATGCATTTCCAGTATCTGAATCATGGGCTAACGGAAATGGCCACTATGACGATTCTCCAGAAGGTACAAATGGAGTATCATGGAAATATAAAGACAGCAGAGATGCAGGTACAGAATGGAAATCAACATTTACAGATAATTTAGCTGGTGGTGGTGGAACAACTGAGGTAGGAGGAGGAACATGGTATACAGGATCTGGTTATGAAGCTTCACAAGCATTTAATTTTTCTAGTACTGATATAAGAATGGAAGTTACAGATATTGTAAATAAATGGTTAGATGGAACAATTGCAAATAATGGATTTATATTAAAGCAATCAACAGCGGATGAACAAAATGCAACAACAGCATTAGACTTAAAATTCTTTTCAAAAGAAACTCATACAGTATATGCTCCTAGATTAGAAGTTGTTTGGAATGATTATAGCTTACTCGGTGCAACAGATGTTGTACATCAAACAAATAACGGAGGACCTGTCGTATACTTCAAAAATATAGAAGAGAAATATCCAGAAGGTTCAAGAGTGAAATTTCGATTGGGTGCAAGATCAAAATATCCAACCAAAACATATACAACCGCATCGTTTTATACTACAGATGCAAGATTGACAAAAACCAGTTCTTATGCGGTATGTGATGCAGTAACAGGAGAAACATTATTAGATTATGATGATGTATATACAAAGATTAGTGATGATGCAAATGGAAGCTATTTTAACTATTGGATGAATTCATTAAGTCCAGAAAGATATTATAAATTTAAGATTAGATCAAAATATAATAATACCGAAATAAAATATTTCGATAATGGTTATTACTTTAAGGTAGTGAGATAATATGGGAACACCAACTGCAAAATCATTCATAGACGGAAGAGCGGCAACCGACAAGATGATATATAAACGTGCATTAACAAAGCTGTACGGCCTCTCTGCAGATCAAATGAGCATCTTTTGGCCAACCATCCAAAACACTGCAGATGGAGTAATGCCTGATGGAACAATTGCACAAAATAATGATGATATTCGTTTGATTAAAGGAGATCCGTTACGTACACCAACCGGAGTAATTGAATATAAAGAAGAAACACCAGATGAAAACTTTCCTCTTAAAGTTTCTTTAGAATCAATTAAATATGATGCGGAATCATTTAATGCAGCAGTTGATACTTCTTTTGAAGAATATGAAATTGCAAATATTCCATCAATGGATTCATTTGTTACCCCATCAGTAAATGTATTAGATAATCTTCCTATTGATGAAGATGATCCGGAATTAATTAAAGTTGATTGGACAAATAATCCAGAAGAAGAAGACCAACCAAAAACGGCAACCGATGAATATGGAGATACGATACGAGTGTTAACTCAAATAAATGCAGCTGGAGACTTGACAGGAGTAGATGGAACAATGTTTGTAGTTTGGAAAGGATTCAAATACCGATTACAATATGAAAGAGATAAAGATGGAGGAGGCCGTTCTACTATGGTAGAACCATCTCTGAATTCTTCTGGTGCTGTAGATCATTCCAAATGGCGTTCAAGAGATGGTGAACAGGTATATCCTCCATATACACCAACTAAAAGAATAGCAGGATTAACAAATTCTATAGCAGGAAGAAATTTAGAAGTATTTCTTAAAGATAGAGGATTAACTTACAAAAATATAGAAATTGTTCCGGCAGCTGATATCCAATCATTTCCATACGTTGATGAAATCATAGGTTATTTTTTCAGGAATGAAGAAGACCTTACATGGGGGAGTTCATCAACAGATGGTAATACGTATAATACAAGTACAGTAGAGTATAAAGATATTATATACGAAGCTGGAGATATAATAAAGGCAGTTAGGAATTCTGAGAACGGAAGAAAGGTATACTTACCAGGCCAACTTAGTAGGTGGACAGAATACCATCCCCACAAACTAGATAAACCATCAAATGATGCTACAGTATATAAACCAGCTCGTACGGAAAGATCAGCATTACCATATGAAGGAGTGTTAGTCCGAGGATATGTAAATGGGAAGGCTAATAGAGACTTTACTGATATAAATAAAATTGGCCAAGATAATGATAATCTAATAGATTACTTTATGATTTTGCGTGGTACTTGGAGACAACTATGGCCATGGAGCCATATTGTAGCACACCAAGGAGGTCCACCAGCAAAAGTTCCAGATAAAACAAACAGCCAAGGTGGTTGGCAATATAATAATAAAGTCGGCCAAGATAAAAGATCAGACGTAATAGATGGATATCATGGAAATTCATATAAGATTCTAGATTGGGACCAAATGCAGCATATAGGAAATGGACTAAAAAGACAAGACTTTGGCGATGAAAATCTTGATGCATTTATAGCATCATTTGATGATCAATTACCATATCGAAATGCCTGGAAGGTAAATTGGAGTAGAGAACAAGGCCAGCCAGGACATGAGTCTTGGCCATCTAGATTTAATGGAGGAGAAGGAAAAGATCCAACTGATTTTAAGTATGCAGAAGGATCAACCAATAATGTAGATGGAACTGCTCCAAATGAACAATACACTAGTAATGGAAGATTTACCTGGCCATATGATACTCCAGGTAGAATTTCACTTAAGTCTAGATTTACAACATGGAGAACCACTAAGGGTAAACGAGGTGGTATGGTACGTGTAAGAATTTATGATGCATCAGGTAAATATAAAGGAGTTGGAAAAACAAATAACTTTTCAGATAGAGGAGGTAGACAACGTAATGAATATATTAATATTAATAATATAACAATGGAAAGGGGTGATACGATTCGGATGTTTGCAAAATCAAATTCTAGTAAAAGAAAACTTCATATGCATTCAATGCAAATGGATGTACATAAAATAGAACTTACAAACCTACGTGATACAGTAGAAATTGGATATGAAAAATTATTAATATTTGGTAATGATAATCAAGAAATGGGAATGGTTACTACCTCTCCATGGGTCGGCAAGGATGCATGGGATGCATACATTCAAGAAGGTGATTACTATAATCAAAAACATCTAGAAAAGTATAACCAATTATTTGATGCAAATCTGGTTTCACGAAGTATAAAAAAGACGGTATAATATATGTCATTAGATCAATATCTCAATAGCGAAAATATAAAAGAATCAACAAAACCAGTTGATGCATTACAACTCACACAAGAAGATCAAGATGTAATTCAATCTGAGATAATAGAGATTAAAAGCTTTGATGATCCTGCATTAGATGAAGTATTAGAACTTCATGTATATGATTCAAATGGGCAATACATCACTAGTGATCATGAAGCAGACCATTGGAAACATTTTAGTGATGATGATAGTTTTATACAATATCATTTATATAGGAATCTAACAGAGATAGGAATTGATCACGGTACATATAAAATTGTATTAAACTTCCTTCGTAATCTAGTAGGAGATGAAAATAATCCAAATCTATATATTAGAGAAATATCATCAGACCGTACGGAATTAAAATGTTTAATCGCAGAAAATAATATATCAGCAAAAAGTAAGACAGTAGATGATACTGTTGTTCCAGGTATTACTACCGAACTTCAATTGGCTCAAATGGAAACTCAAAGGCCAGAATTATGTAATCTTGAAGATAAAATGGACTTTATATTTCTTAATAAAGGAAATAATAATCTACATCAAATAGTTAATTTTAGATGGTTTAATGATAGAAATGAATTATATGTAAAATTATACCAACCATTACCTGAAGGAGTTAAAATAAAACAAAGATTCTGGTTATCATTACAAGTCAGACAACCATATACAGATAATACAGTTCTTTATAAAAAGGCAGTTGAGGCTCCATCATCTACATTAAAAGGACCAAACTTTGAAATAGATACAAAATTTGGTGCAATAACAGAAACTAATTTCCAAACATGGAATGATTTACTAGGAAATAATTTATCTACTTCTCAACAAATTATAGATAAAATGTTTAGTGGTTCATTAGCCGGAGCAAAATTAGGAGTAGACTATACTGGGTTCCAAAACTTTGTAAATTTTAGTTCTGCAAAAGAGCGGTTTGCAAACTTTAAGTATAAAGTAGAATTATTAGAATATTATAACGATCAAATAACAACATTAAATTCAGTATCAGAATCACGAGAAGTAAATACAAATATAACATTGTATGGTAAATATAAAGATAATGTCATTGGCGGCTTTGATGGATTTGAACAATATCTATATAGAGAACAAACAGGTAGTTATTATACCCATGGAACATCTGGATCTGCAATATATAATGAAACATTTACCATAGAACCATTTCCAAAAGTACAGTATAATGTAACAAGTTCTGCAGATGGATTTTATCCTGCAGGAACTTATAAATTACACCATTCAACATCAGATATAGCAGTAACTTGGTATAATGGATTATATTCATCTGCATCTTTATGGGATACACATAATGATAATTCTTTAATAAGATCAGTACCTGAGCATATTAGAGATGATGCAAGCAATTCAGAGTTTGAATTATTTGTAAACATGATTGGCCATCATTATGATATCATGTGGTCATATATTAAACATCAAACAGATATATGGAATAGGGATGAACATTATGCTCATGGATTATCAAAAGATTTATTATATGAAACAGCCAAATCATTTGGTTGGCATTTAGTAAACGGAAATCAATCAGAAAGATTATTTGAATACTTGTTAGGAACAAATGAATTAGGTGATTTTGGAAATATTAATGATAGAAATATAGATGAAGATTTAGTTCTTTATGTTCCATTTGATGAAGGAAGACCTGACTTTGCA
>JGI24006J15134_10000290_pt1 | contig 33271 bp, 39 predicted proteins | sample LinPmetageLP53_FD_15134 | JGI IMG/M metagenome (IMG submission 15134)
TTGATTAACATCTGAAATGTCTTGTAATGCTTGTTTTACAATATCTAAGTTCATTGAGCCATCTTTGTTTGATGGTGTTGGAACTGATAAGAATATAAACTCTGATTTATTTACAGTATCTTCGATAGTATCTACTGATTTTGAACTGTCTTTATCATAAACTCTAACGTTAGCATCACAACCTGTACCTGGTGAGAAACCGAATCGTACTGCGGAACCTACAAATCCGTTACCAATTATCCCTATTGATACGTTTTCTTTTGTTCGTATATCCATTGTTTAATATAGTCCTTTATGTTATGTGTTGGATTCCAATCTAATAATTCTTTTGCTTTTGATGAGTCAGCTAGTGTCATATCATATTCACCTGGTCTTTCTGGTAGATATTCTTTTGGATACTCTTTACCAAAACAATCTGCTATCTCATTAATAGAATAATTAACTTCACGACCTAACTCAAAATCTTCTGCTCTAAAATCTTTACCAATACATCTTACTAAAGCGTCAACGATATCATCTACGTGAGTAAAATCTCTTCTTTGTTCACCTTTGTTTGTAATTGTTATAGATTCATTGTTTAAATATTGTCTTTCAAATATAGCTAGTACTGTTGCGTAATCACCAGAGCCAAGGTGATACTTTCCATAAACGTTGTAAAATCTACATATAGACGTATTTAAATCATATAAATTACTGTATAATTTACATAGATGTTCACCTGCTAACTTAGACCANGCGTACGGACTATTAAAAATACCGTGATGTCTTGTACTTGAACCAGCGTAAATAACTTGACTATTGTGTCTTTTTGCGTAATCAAGTATATTCAATGTACTCATAAAGTTATTTTGTAATGTTATATGTGGTTTTACAATTGATGGTTGTATCCTTGCTAAAGCTGCCATATGAAATATTACGTCTGGTTTATCCATAACGTGTAAATGTCGTATGACAGATAACTTAGATTCNATATTAACTTCTTTTTCTATATCCATATCAAGATATACACAACCATCTTGATGATTTTTTTTAAAACCAGTAGAATAATTATCTAATGAAACTACTTCGTGTTTATCTTCTAATAATCTCTTTATTAAATTAGTTCCTACAAATCCAGCTCCACCCGTTACTACTATTTTCATTAAATATCCTCCAAGAATCTTCTTGCTAATTTATTAAATGGTGTATCTATATTTCTAATATTTTCAACTGTCAACCAATCTTCCATTGGATTGTCAGGAAAATCTTTCACAAATTCATTTGTAACACTTTTACCTGTCCAAAGATGTAGTGCGTATGATTCATCAAAAGTTTCATCTGTAGTTAATGTACCACCTAACTCACTAACAATACCATCTGAATAATCACACTTTGCGTAGTTTACACCGTTTCTAAAAAACCATCTCAAGTGTTCACTATGATATAAAGGCCACGCAAATGTTTTATGACCTAAAATTGTTATTTCATTTGGAAACTCTTCTGCTAAAGTGTAAGGTAATTCTATTGAATGTTCAACCCATACGTCATCATTAAAGTTTGTATATCTTCCTAACCACGTTTTAGGAAACTCTGCACCTTTCTTTGATAACATAATTGCATTTGATAACTTATGTAAACCGTCACCTTCTTTTGACATAATAAAATCACCTTTTTCACCTTCAATGTCTAAAAGTGGACCGAATGATTTGTTACACAATACATCTGAATCTAAATAAATACCACCTTCTTCTATGAGTACTTGTAGTCTTATGACATCAGCCTGATGTGCAAAGTGATTAACTGGATTACCGAATATTTCAGTAGGTGGCTCAATCTTTATTGGTGTAATGTATTTTAAAGCTCTATCCCACCATTCACCTTGAGGTTCGTGTTTATAATAATAAAATATATTATCTGGTTTGTTGACATCATATGCTGACTTAACATTTAGATAACGAATTATATTGAACGAGTCAGCCTTAGGCCTCGTCATTGTCTTACCTACTTCAGCAACATAATGTTCGTACTCATCCCAACCAAAGTTTTCAGCGAGACCGTATATCACGTGAATATTATTTGGTATTTTTGACATTAATAACCTCTTGTTTCTTTACTATAATTATAATATAACATCTATAAAGTAAATTGTTTATTCCAGTGGTGTTTCCATGCTTCTTCTGTATAAAAGTTTTCAAAGAATGTTTTTGAAGTTTTACTACATTCATCATAAAAATCTGAGTCGTCTCTTAGTTTAACTGCAATCTCTTTTGCGTGTTCTAAATCACCTATATTAACTGAAGTTGTTGGGTGTAAAAATTCTTGAGTATCTAAACCATAATAACCAATACACGGTATTCCGTGAAATGCACAATTCATAGCGAATGTTCCTGCAGCATGTGTTCTCATTAAATGAATACCGATGTTATATTGAGATAGAGTATTTATCCACTCTCTCCAACTTAAATACGGTAAATACTGAATATCTTCAATCATATCTTCTTGTTTTTGTTTTCTACCCATTGAAGGTGATATAATTGGGTGTCCAATCTCTCTAGCTACTATATAAGAATCAAAACCACCATACCAACTAACAAAGTTACCACCGATAATTGTTGCGTCACCTGGCGCTATATGAAGTAATTCTCTCATATCTGATTTATTTCGTGGGGTTAATCCTTCTGGTATCATCAAACTTCTCATCACTCTTACGTCTTTACAACCTAAACCTTTATAGTATTGTATATCTGATATATTATGACAGTATACCCAATCAGCTTCCATTAAAGTATTAAAGTAATGAAACTGGTTATCTATTTGATAATCTTGGAAATACCAATGTGGGCCTTCTTGCATTACTGCTACTTTATCACAACAACCTCTGATAAAATCTAAACTGACATTTGGATTATTCTTTGGTATAATAACAATACCTAAATCAAATTTTTCTTTTGGAAGGGCACTTAAACTACACATCGGAGCGTCTAATGCTAAACACCACGCTACTTCTGTACGAGCGTTAGGAAAGTCTCTCATGTATCGTTGGTTATTACCTGTTTCTGAAAAGAATGCTACTTTCATTTGAGTATCCATTGAACTATTAACTCAGCTAAAACCTCTACACTTAAAATAAATGTTATTGGAATTAAATATTCCCACCAATTAACACTACCAGATTCATTAAAGTCAAGATACCTTAAAAATAGTTTGTCCCATCTTCTCTGAGTTTCACTTTTAATGTACCTCATACACATCCTCCCAAGTGTACATTTTATATTGTTTAAAGAAGTTATGTGCGTTGAACTCTGATAACTTATTAGCTTTATCATACCAATCGTGTGCTAAACGTGCTCCACCGATATCACCTGGATTAACTTCATCTTCACCTTGTACATATTTTCTTTTATTGTAATGTTTTCTATTATGAACTAATAGTATATTCTTGATAATGTATTGTGGTAGTTGACCTTGAAACATAACTAATAAATTATTCATAAATGCGGTGTCTTCGTGTACAAAAAATACACTCTTTGGTATGTTTACACCTGCTCTTATTACCTCTGAAGACATTACTAAACCACAACCATTAAATTTTAACTTATTTGTAGTTTTTATATCTAAATCTTCTACTTCATCATTGAATGAGTTCATTTCATCAATAGTCATATTGTATCTAAGACTCCACCAATTTTCTGTATCTATCTTATCCATATCAATAAAAGGTTTATCTGTAAATTCAGGGTGTTCTAATATTTTCCACGACTCATCCCACATTTTACACGTTGCAAAGAAACTAACATATTTTGGTGTTTTATCTTTTACACTCGTGTGTAAATTATCTAATATTTGAAACGTTTGTCGTGGAATAAGTGAATCTGTTTCTCCCCACATCAATACTTCAGCCTCATCACAAAATTTATTATTAAAATCTCTTCTATAATCAGCAATAGTATAAAGTTTAGTACCTAAGCCTTTGTTTGATAATCTTATATCATAACTACAACCAACTAATGATACCGTTTCTTCATCATAACTAAAAATATCATACAGTATTTTATTAAACTTATTACAAATAGAACTCATCGATATTTTATCTTTGTCTATTTTTTCGAGTGTTTCATCTGTATTAAAATACAAGTCAATAATTACATTTTTTTTGCTATCAATCATATCAACTGCATTCTTAACACTTTGTAGATATTCTTCTACTAAGTCTATTTCATACCATTGTACTAAACAACCTATAGCTATTTTATTATTCATCTAACTCTCCGTAGAAATGATTATACGTTTTTTTCATAAAGTGATTTGTTAACTGATTGTCTTTATTATTTGGTATTGCGTTGTATTGATAAATCCAACCAATTTTAGTAAATAATAAGTCATCAGCTAATATTTCTTTTCTTGCCATATCACACATATTAAATTCATAAGGTAATAGTTTGAAATCTATATCTCGTTGATGAACTAACATATTAACTGGTGTTTGGTCTGTACCGACGTGGAATGTTTCTTGTAAGTTAATTAGAGTATCTTGATTTGTAAAATAATAATTTACTATATCATTGAAGAACTGTTTATGTTTTTTATTTACTAAAACAAATCCACAATCAAAATACTCCCACCACGGCATCATATAATTATCAAAAGCGTATTTTGAATAGTTTTCTATACTTCTCAAGACCCAATCCCAGCTACCATCGAAGTGAGCTCCGCATAGTTTACCTTCGCTCATTTCAAAAAAGTTTGGACATTCTGGATGAACTATTGTATCAGCGTCTACCATTAAAACTTGGTCATATTTTATATCATTTGCATCTAATATATCAAACAGATAATATCGTTGCCAACAAATGGCCATTTTTTCTTTTTCTAAGATTAAATCATTTAATACAAATAACTCACAGTTATTTTTATCACACCAACGTTTCCAACTATCTATTGAGTATTTATATGCAGCTCTTCTACTACTTGAATATCTACCTTCACCACCCAAGTCAATATCCATCATAAAAACTAAATTTTTCACCAACCCTCCTCAAACGGGTATTCCTTTGTTGGTTTTTTACTATCTTTACTGTTGACGTAAATCCACTTAACATCAGGTAATATATCATTTCTTATTTGTTTTCTTTGGTCAGCGTATGGACATATTGATGCTATGACTACGTTTTTACCTTGTATCCATAACATTCTTGCTATTCTAGCCAACCTATCATTTTGTTTTCTTCTACTCTTCTCACTAAAATCCAAATCATCCCAAACATTTTCTCTAAAATCATCTGCATCCAAAACTATTTTTTCTGGAACATCAAATTTTAAAGCTATATTTGTTTTACCACTCCCACTATTACCGTGAAACCACCAAACCTGTCCAGGTCTGTCGTCTGGTATTACTCTATGTATTGCTCCCATAATTAACTTCTTTCTTTATTTATTTTTTTAATACTCATAACCGAATAACTCTAAATCTCTTTTATATACACTTGAAACTATTTCTATCGACTCATCATTATAATATCGAGTATAATGTCTATGTCTACTACCATAATCTAAGTTAGGTAAATCGTCAAATTTTACTTGTATATTTAACCTCTTACATAACTTTGTTACATCTTCTTTTAATGTTTCAAACCTACCTATAAAATCTACAAATGAATGTTTACGTTTCCATTGTGTTGCTTCAACATAATAACTCTGAGGTAACCAATGTACATTTGTAACTTGTTCATTCCCATCAAGTAAATTATATTTTACAAATGAATTAAATGTAGGTGCCTTAGGGTGTAATCCGTAATATATTTTAGGTTTTAAACTCTGGTCAACTTGAGATATATTTTTGTAACCACTTGGAAATTCATCATCTTTCATTTGACTCCACTCTGCTCCCAACGCGTGGTCCGTATTATGTAAATGAGTATAAGCTGAGACAAGTCTTTCAAATGGATTTCTAACAAATACAAATTTAAAATACTCTGTCATCATTGTCTCATTAGATGTGTTATTCCACCAGTCAAGAAATTGAACTGGACTGTCTTTTTTACAACTAGCATCCTGTATTTCGCCATGTGGATATTGACCACTAAAACTACCTAAAAACAAACTTCTATAAATTGTAGTACCTGCAGTCTTACACGGTTTCATATAAATAAATTTATGCTTAATAGAATAACAAAGTTCTCTTTCTAAAAACCATTCATCATTTTTACTTTTAGTATTTTCTATGTAATTTTTAAAATCAAGCACTACTAATTTTTACTTCTCTAACTTCTCTAATTGTGGAGATTGACTCTCAAATACTCGTTGTACTTTATCTTTTTCAACCTTTGCGACGTACTGCATTCTATAGGTTAATATACTATAAGGTATCATCACCATCTCATTAACACGTTCTGATTTTGTTACAATAACACCTCTTCCATTTATACCTTTACCAATTTCTAAAAACTCATATTTTTTAAATCTATCACGAACTACTTTTAAATCTGGTGTTACGTGACTCATCTCTTCTCGTTCATCGTCATACGTCACGTATGCTATACCACCAGGTTTCATTGACTTGTTTATATTATCTACAATTATTTCTGGTTGATAAATGTGTTCAAAACTATCCTTTACTTGTATGAAATTAAATTTAGGTAGTTTTGGGTGGGGGTTTTCTTTTGTTACTTCAATGAATTGTATTTGAATGTTATATTTTTTACCTAGCCACGATATAAATTCTTCTGCTAGTGGTCTCTTAACATCAACTAAAACTAACTTTAATTTGGTGTTAACATTTAGTTTTAATAACTGCATTAAAAATAACGTATTAGTAGCTAAACCATAACCATAATCAACAAGTGTAATATCAGATGTACTTTTAGCCTGACTTATGATGATTTCTAACATTTTATTATATACTACCTGGTCACCGTCGCCCATAAAACTAACAGCTGATAGATATCTAAAAAAATCAGTTCTTTCGTGAAACTTATAAAAGTCGTACACTTGTTCAGGTGAGTCGTTATATTTGTATTGAAATACTTCTTGATTAAATTCACAGTATTCTTTATACTTTGAACTAAACCAACCACGTTCTCCAAATGCAGCCCAACCTTTATTAATTATTGCTTGAGCTTCATCAATAGATAAATTGTTTTTATCAGCTATAAATTTTACATACTCATCAAGGATTGAACCATTTAACTCTATGTTTTCTTTAACACTTGTTGCCTTTTTCATATTTTTTTTCCATTTAAGTTTAAAATTATACCTTCTCTGTCATTCATAACCCAACCAGCAGCTGTTTTGAATCCACTGACTTCACCAATATGTGGACTTTTAGTTACGAGACCTGAATTAATTGCTTCATCTATTGCTCTTTTGATTTCTACATTAGGATTACCATAATCATCCATAATGATAATTGGATTATCAAAATAATTCATAACTTTTTGTATATCATGTACTACGTGTTCATATGTATGACCAGCATCTATCATTACGACATCTACTTGTGGGAAATCCCATTCTTCTGTGTAGATATCTTTTTGTATGAATTCTACATTATCTATACCATTACATTTCTTTTTAGCTTGTTCTATATTCCAACTATCTTTTTCAATTCCATATACTTTTTTAAATACACTACTATAAACTACTGTTGAGTTACCTTGACAACTACCAATTTCCATCATCGTTAAGTCTTTAAACTTTTCATCTGAAAATGTTTTCATAATATCTTTTTTAAAGTTTCTACTCGTAGTGTACTTTGCTGTGTCTTTATGTGGCATTGTATCTAAAATCTTGTCGTATTGTATTTCATCGTGATTGTAGTTTTGTTTTATAAAATCCCACGTTTGTTTCATTAAGTTTGTTCTATTATCTTTTGGTATACCGTTAAAACTATAATTGTATCCATATTTGATAAAGAATGGTGTTGTATCTTCTTTAAGTTGCCAATTATGACTAAACAATTCTTTTCTTTGTAGATGTGTTAGTTTAAATGGTAACGGTAAGTCTATATTTATATCAACATCGTTAGTTTGTAACCAGTAATTCATTGGTGTTTGTTCTGTACCTTTTTTTACTGTTTCATCTTGTAACTTAATGAGCTTATCTGTGTTATCTAAATAAAATTGTTTGAATCCTTGAAATAACTCTTTGTGTTCTTCATTAAATACCATAAACCCAGAGTTAACGTATTTACTCATATCTAATTCAAAACCATCAAATATATCTTTATATCCTTGAATACTCTCGTAAATCCATCTCATATTATCCATATCACGCCAAGCTGTCAATCTTCTATCTGTCATTTCAAAGAAGTTAGGTGCATCGTGTCTAATCATAAATGAACTATCAACTAATGCAATCTGGTCGTATTCAATACCTTGTCTTTCAAGTTCATCAAATAAAAATATAGCCTTCTGCCAATTAATTCTATATCTAAATAAATCTTCTTCAACTGGTTTTGTAAAAGGTACAAATAAACAATCATTTCTTTCACACCAATATTCCCAAGTCTTCTTTGAATACTGAAAATAATCATAACCACCGTATTTACTCATATGAGTTTCATTTACTACTGCAGGCCACCATACGACATTTTTTTTCAACTTAATAACTCCTTTGGAAAAGTACTTGTTTCACTATCCATTGAGTGTAATAACTCTTCATTTCTTTCTTTTATCAATGATACAAAATTACCATAATTACGATAACCTAAACGTGACCAAGAATATGGGTGCATTAAAACGTGAAGTTTTTTTACTTCATCAAAGTTTACATCAAGTGGATGTCCAAACTTCCATAAATGATTTGAATCTGATAAATATGTTACATTTAATACTTCTGGTTTTTCTTCTTCAAAATAATGAAAATATAATTTATCATTGCAATTAATTAGATTATCTACCTGTACATACCATGCTAATATATGTGGATTTAAATTTGGTCGATGAAATGCAAATCTATCAATTTTAAACTCATAATAATGTTGTAGCACTTCAATATCTTTTAATACATTTTCTTGTATTTTTTTAGCACTTAAATTAGGTGGGTTCTGATGTAAGCCTATCTTATGGCCTAACTTATGAATCTCTTGTACTGCCTTAATATTTTTCTCTGATAATGCGTTGTATGTGTTATTTCTTAGTTGAACTGTATATGTAGATGATATACCTAAGTCGTTTGCTTCTATTCTTGCCATTTCTAACGCTCTATCTACTGAAAATTCAATATCATGTCGAATAACACAAAATGATTCTGTTCGTGAAGTTACATCAGCAAAATCTATTATTGGTAAATTTATTTTTATTAAATTTATTATATTTTTAAACTCACTATAACTAAACATTTAATAAACCTTCATCTTGAAAACTATCTACAACTTGACGATATATTCTACCTTGTGGTGTTGATGTATTTGATAATAATCCTCTTTCACCTTCAAGACAGTATGGACTTACTCTATAAGTAGGTGCCAGATATCTAATTCTATCTAATAAATTATTGTTGTACATAAAACCATGAAAATTTTCAATAGGTTTTTCCCAATCTTTCATACTCAAACCACCCTGTGGTGTACTGTCTCCATAATAACCCATATCCATATTATCAGTTAATCCTGTTCTATCTAACTCAACTCTAGCCATATCAAAGCCACCACCCATTTTATCAATCAACTCAGTTTTAAAAAAATCAAAAGAACCTCTAACCTTACCAGTCCAATTAACAATAGCGTTAGATAAAATCAACCAATCATCAGGCTGTACTTCAGAATAATCATTCTTGGTAGCGTCTTTAAACTCAGGTAAATCATTTAATGAGTAATCATTTCTAAATAACTTTTTAAAAGAGTTATCTAATGTGTTTACAAATAACTGATTATTTAACAAGAAGTTATCATCGTGTGTTAGTAATAACATTTCATAATCTTTATAATTATATTTTTCTAACCATTGATTTGTTACTGCCCAATCTCCACAATTATTTGGTTCTAAACTATAATCCCATCCAGTACTTTCTAACCACTCAACACTTGGTACATCTTCATATAAAATCTTATCAAGTCGTTCTAATGTACCGTCACCTAGTTTAGTTAGTATATTCTTTTTTTCTTCTCTCGCAATACTTGGGTCTCTATGAGATACACAAAAATAATCTACTTCCCAATCAGTTGGTATAACTTGTTGATTTATTTGTTGATAAAAGTTTATTGGGAAATGCCAACCACTTACGACAACTGCTAACTTTTTCATTTATTTTTCCTAAAGTTTTTTATTAAATCTACGATAGTGTCAATATCATTATCGTCTAAGTTTTGATGTATTGGAATATTAATTGTTGTATCTGATATTTCATCTGCTACTGGTAGTGATAGATTAGTTTGTTTATACTGACTAATTTTATGTACGGGATAGTATCTAAAAGTTACATATACTCCGTTGTCAATCATATACTTAGCAAATTCATCTCGCCAACCATTTTTCACTCGCATCCAAAACATAAAATATGATGATGTACAGTCTTCTTCAGGTTCTGGTGGTAGAATTAACCAATCAAGATTTTGTAACTCTTCTTTGTAAGTATCCCATATATATTTTCTTCTACTAATAAAGTTATCTACTTTCTTCATCTGTTCTAACCCTATTGCAGATACAATATCATTTGATACATATCTACCGGATGTACTACCTAATTCAATTTCCCACCAAGTTTTTTTATCTTCTTTTAATGAATCTACACCTGATTTTATTTTTGATACTAATCCTAAATAACGATATTGTAATGCTTTTTCATAATACTCATCGTTTTGAAAAGTCATCATTCCACCATCACCCGTAACTAATATTTTCATAGCGTCAAAACTAAAAAATCCAATATCACCTAAAGCTCCACAGTATCTATCTTTATATTTAGAGAATAATGTATTACAACTATCTTCTATTATCTTTATATCACCTGATACTTCTTTTATCTCATCGAATTGAACAGGGTTACCACCGTAATGTAATAACAAAAGAGCTTTAGTATTTTTTGTCATTTTATTTTTAACTTCTTCAGGAGTAATATTAAGTGTATTGATATCAACATCACAAAATATAGGATTAGCTCCTGCATCAATTATAGCATTTACACAACCTATAAAATTTACTGTAGGTATGAGAACGTCATCACCTGGTTTTATATCAAGTATTTTTACTGCACCGTATGTAGCTGCGGTAGCACAATTAAACGATAGAGAATATTTAGAATTTAATCTTTCTCTAAATTGTTTTTCAAATTTAAGTGTTTCGTTTGCTGCACCTACCCACTTAGATTTGAATACTTTTTCTACTGCTTTTGCTTCATCTTCACCAAGTGAATTTGAAAATATTTGAATCATATAACCTCTTTACACACCCGAATGTGCTTCTTCTCCTTGTTGTATAGTACCCTGTGGTATTTCATTTAGATTTTCAAATAAAAACTCAGGATGACATTTGTAATTNCCTTGAGAACGACCTATCCATATAGCTGTCATACACCATTTATCTTTTTCAGTTTCTAATACTTTGTTCTTATAATGATATTCAGTAGGTATTTTTGATAATTCTGTAATATCAGTTTTATTGCTAACTAAAAAGTTTTTCCAATCATAACTTGAATTTAGTGATTTAATTTCATCACGTTTATCCATTGTCATTAATAAATATACTTGAAATTTAATTAAGTCTGAGGTCACGTTGATGTCTGTTTCAAACCCTCTTTGTTTTTCTAAAAATTCTACAAATTTAATAAGTTCATTTTGTAATACTTTACTATCTTTTACACACCTCAACCATGTCGCTTCTTCAATAGGCCATAATATCTCTGCTAAACTTTCATCATAGTGATTCCAACCACCACCGTCATACCCTATATCAATATACTCTCGTAATGTGTCATATTCTGTTTTAAGCATTGAATCAAAGTTTTCACAATAGTCTTTTAATGATGTATAAAAATCTATATATTGTAAATCATAAACTTGTTTATAAAACTTAGATAAGTACTCAGTTATACCTAAACTATGAAACGTTTGCATAAACCAACCATACACATACATTTCTTTTAACTCATCAAGGTCAAACGTATTAGTACTAACGATTGTATCTTCGTATTCAGGTATTTCACCTCTATTGTTAACTGATGAATGCCATAGATAAATTGGTGATTTAATAGTTTGTATATCATACTTCTTAACATAGTTCGGTTCATTCATAGGTGCATTTACAAAAACACCACAATTATAAATAAACACAACTGGTCTTGGAAACAACTCCATCAATTGTTCTAAACCTGTTTTATAACTACTAAGTGTTTCACCTGGCATACCCATAATTAATTCTGTATAGTTCTCTATTTTTTCATTTCTAAACTTTTGAACTAACTCACCGAATTTATCAAACTTGATATTTTTTCTTTTAATTACTTCAAGTGTTGTTGGGTCTAACGACTGTACTGCTAATGTTACTGCTCTCAGTAAGTCAGCGTCTAATAGTTCTTTAGCAACTGGTATTACTTTATCTGACGAACTCTTTGTCCAGGCTGGTCTAATTCTACCTGGGAATCCTTTTAATTTTTTTTCTGAACTTAGTTTTTTTGCTAAACTCAAATCTCTTTCTGTAAATATTCCAAAGTTAGCATCACAACAATCTATATAAGGTATTTTATTATTTGCAAACCACTCTATCTCTTCAAATAACTTATCCATATCCCGTTTTCTAACTTTTGTTTTTGTTGCACTACCCCAATCACAGAAAGTACATTGAAACGGACACCCTCTATTTGTTTCCCAAGCTGCAATATATTCAATACCTTCTACTGGTTCTATTAAATCCCAAACTAAATCAGTTAAGTATGGTGATGGTAATGTATCTAAGTCCCAAATTCTATCTTGAGCCATAGTTCTAAATCCTTTAGTCTCAATACCACCTATAGAAGCTATCTCTTCTTTATTAACATATTTTTCAAATAAATTCTTTATAGTATATTCACCTTCTTGATGAACTAAAACATCTACGTGTGGATAGTCTTTGAAAAAATTACCTGTAGAGTTTTCTACCCAACCTCTAGGAACTTTACCTTCATACTTTAGTGGTACTTGTGGTCCACCGTATATAATTTTACACTCAGGGTACTTCTCTTTAACTCTCTTAGCTAACATATTTGTTATTTCCCAATTCCAAACATAACAAGAACATAACAAAATATCAGGGTCTTTGATTCTATCAACATACTCATCTAATTTATTTCTAAATATAAATGTTTTTTCAAATTGCAAGTGTTTATCTAACTCTGGAAATGATTTGATGTAAGCAAACAAAGACGCAATACTATATGGGAAATGTATTGAATTACCGTATTGATAATTGAATTGTGAGCTATATACTTTTAGTTTTTTCATAGTAATAAATATTAAGTTTTTATTTCATATACAATTTTTTTTGATACTCAATCATTTCATCTAACATAGACTCGAATGTATATTCTTGTTTCCAATTTAATTCATTCTTTGCTTTAGTACAATCACCTTTTAAATCAGTTAGTTCTTCTGGTCTAAAGTATTTATCATCTATACCAACATAGTCTTTATAATTTAAATCTAACTTATTAAATACATATTCACATAAATCTTTTACTGAATGAGATACACCTGTTGAACATACGAAGTCATCTGGTTTATCGTGTTGTAAAATTAACCACATACACTCTACATAATCTTTAGAGTGACCCCAATCTCGGGTAGCATTTAAATTTCCTAACATTAATTTGTTTGATAATCCACTTTTTATTTTCACTGCTTCTTTCACGACTTTATTTGTGACGAAGTTAGTACCTCTTCTTGGTGATTCGTGATTAAATAAAATACCATTACTTAAAAACAAATCATAAGAGTTTCTATAATTTCTAACTAAATTATAACCAAATACTTTACTACATCCATAAGGACTTGTAGGGTTCATATGTGTTGATTCTCTTTGATACCCATCTTCATCTATTGAGTTACCAAACATCTCTGATGATGAAGCTTGATACATTCTAACAGTTGGGCATATTAATCTGATAGCTTCTAATAGATTCATAGTACCTATTGCTACTGTTTGTGCTGTATAAATTGGTTGGTCAAATGATATTCTAACGTGAGATTGAGCTGCTAAGTTATAAATCTCATCAGGTTTAACTTCTTGTAGTACTCGTACTAATGATGCCATATCTGTCATATCAGCATAGTATAGATTATCTTTAATAGTATGATATACATCATCTAATCTTGCAGTTTGATTTTCTGCTACTGAATTTCTTTTGAGAATGCCGTGTACTTCATAACCTTTTTCGAGTAATAGTTCAGTTAGATATGAACCGTCTTGTCCATTTATTCCAGTAATTAACGCTTTCTTCATTTTCTAGCCTTTTCATAGTTTTCTATAAACCATTCAACTGATTTAGCTATACCAACTTCTATTGGAGTAAATTTAAAATCAGGTAAATACTTTTTTAGTTTTGCGGTATCAGATGGTTTTTGATATTGACCGTCTGGTTTGTCTTCTTCCCAAATAACATCACCATTAAAATTCATTGCATTAACTATTAAATCAACTATACCTCGTATTGAAATCTCTTCTGATGTTGAGAATATAATTGGTTCTGTCTCATCGTATTCATCTAACGCCCATTCAGTTAATTTAGCAACGTCTTCTGAATAAATAAACTCTCTTAATGGTTTACCTGAACCCCATACATAAAATGGGTAATTGTTTTTCATTGCTAGATAACACTTATGAATTAATGAAGGTACTACGTGTCCATTATCAATGTTAAAATTATCATTTGGACCATAAATATTTGTAGGTATTACACTTATATAGTTGACTCCATATTGTTCTCTGTATGCTCGAATCTGAATGTCGGCCATTCTTTTTGCGTATGCATATGGATAATTAGAATAATGTGGTTCACCTAAATGTACTTTTTTTTCAGTCAATGGGTATTTAACATCATCGGGAAAAACACACGTTGATAGAAAACACACTAACTTTTTAACGTTAGTTAATCTTGCCGCCTCTATCACGTTTGTATTAATCATTATATTGTCGTAAAAAAATTCACCTTTATAATTCATATTACTTCCAAGACCACCTATTCTCCCAGCACAATGTATTACTTCATTAGGTTTTTCTTTTTTAAAAATGTCAAGTGTATTTTTCCAACTTCTCAAATCACCGTCTGCACTTGAACACTTTACACTTGTTCTATTGATTGCTGAACCGACTAAACCTGTACCACCTGTTATTAATAATTTTTGAATGTCCAACTCTCTTTCTCTTTTAGAATATAATCACTGCATATCCCAGCACACACATCATAATCAACTTTTTGTATTTCTGGTAACACACATATTGATTTTTGTGTTAACGGGTATGTTGGATATGTCCATAGGTAACCTTGTGAAGTTAATGTAACATCATCTTTTTGATGAAAAAAACAATGAGCTCCTAGTTCTTGAAGTTGATATAAAGATTCTATATCTTTCGCGTGACACCAAACTTCTTTCTTTTTTAAAAACTCTGTATTAACTCTATATTGAGGTCTATCGTGACCTGTCCAAAATATACCTTCATACCAATTAACATCAATTTCTACATTATAACCCTCATCAATTGCTTCTTGACAGTATCTATCACCATTTTCGTATTTAGATTTTATACCGTTTATATTACCTCTATGGGCTATGAATATCATTTACCTAAATCTTTCAAGAATCGTTCTAACTCATTTGAATTTCTAACTAAGTTTACAGCATCACACGTTGGATACGGATTTGACGTACCATAATCATTTATGATTGTTCTGTTAGCATGAAATAAATCAAATATAATATTATCGTACTTTATACCTTCTCGTTCTAACTGTTTTAATGTTACGTCTTTTGCAGAGGAACTTCTAGCTGTAGTTAATATAATGTAAACTTTACCTGTATCATATAACTCATTTAAAAAGTCAATGTTTTCTTTTATACCTTCTGTTTCTCCCCAATAAGGTGGTATATATTTACCTGAACTTTTAACTAATGTACCATCTAAATCAACAAATAATGTTTTGTATTGTCTAACGTACTTAAACCAGTCTTGTTTAGTACCCCAATCAATATAATCTTTAGATTGTACAGCTTTAAATTTATAACCATCTGATACCATTTTATGTATAATATCAGATAAAAATAAATTATTGTTTTGTGATAAACTCCAATTGTCTAAAGCTTCAAAGTAATTACAATAATCTACTGCTGTCTCAAAAGAATAACTACCACAACCAAACGTTGATGATATTACTTTTTTTTCAACTAAATCTGTTATGTAACCTTCTTCATCTATAGTGATATAACTTTTATTTGAAGGGTTAATTGAAGTAGTATCGTTTAAATCATAGTAACACATATAGTTACCATCTTCAACTTTATAAGTAAAGTAGTTGTCTACTTCTTTTATTATTATCTGACCTTCTATGTTTGCTTGTTTGATAACAGTATAAACTGTATGTGGTTGGTTATTAGTTTGTTTATTTAACAAAACTATTTCAGTTTTATCTTCTATTCCAAGTTCTGAAATACACATTTTGATTGCGTCTAAACAATTATACTTATCAATATGTTCTTGTAAGAATGATAAGTAAACTTTATCAATACTATCAAAATCAAAAGTTTTTAAAGCTTCTACAAGCATCCAATTACCTTTAGGGTGAGTTAACATCCACTTTGGTTTCAAACCTTCAAAACGTGTTGAAAGTCCTGCTGCTGTCACTATTAAGTTCTTCATATTTATATCCCTATATTAAAAATTGTAGATTTCTTAAATCTAAAAAACTACCACTTTTGTATTTTTTTAAAGTTGGCATTATCTGATGTAAGTTATCTGCAACCCAACTTGCTTCAGGTAAGTCATTATTTTTTTTCATATCAGAAAACTTCTTTTTCCATTTATATTTACGACCATCAATATTTTTGTTTATATAATCTTGCATTGGTGTATCAACAGGTCCAGGTGATACTGACAAAAAATGTATGTCTGGATGTTCTTCTGCATAAACTTGTATCATCATATTGAGTGCGGCTTTAGATATAGAGTATTCACCCCAGCCCGTGTACGTTTTTTGAGATGCACCAGATGATATTGCAACGACTTGCTTAACTTCTATATTATTCATTATCATATAATCAATAATTACTTTGTTAGCCCAAGTATTAATTGTGAAAGAAGTTTCAAGGTCATGTAGTTTTATTTTATTTAAATACTCTATATTACCAAGTACACCTGCATTTAAATATACTACATCTATCTCTTTAACGTCTTTTAATAACGTTGATAATTTGTATGAAATATCATAAACTCTTTCCAAGTCACACGTGACGTGATTATACTCATTACTTTTTGTTCTACTGAGACCATATATTTCATAACCAGTTTTAGAATATGTTTTAGCCAATGCCTTACCCAAACCAGAAGTTGTACCTGTGATAAATATATTACTCAAGATAACCACCTATACGAGTTGAATGATACAAGTAAATTTTTATCAAAGTTATCTCTATTTAGTCCAGTTACTGTGCTACAAAATTTAATAAAAGTATTCATATCTAAATCTAACTTTCTAGCTTGTGTTGCGTAATGGTCAGTAATACCGTATCTTCCAGTTACCATAAGATATGGACTTACTGTTTTTTTGAATAAAGATTCGTAATACTTGTGAATAAATTCATTTAGTAATAATGCTTTTTCATCATCTAAAACATTTTCTAACTTTAGATTCCCGGCTCCCTTTCCAAGAGACATTACTGATGTATCACAAAAATCTACATAAGGACTTTCAAGACACTTTATATAATTCATATAAGCTTTACCAGTATGATTATGTAAATGAAAGCATGTTTTCTTTTCTGAATCTTTTATTCTTTTAAAAAATTGTTCATATCTTTTTATATCTCTATGTAAATTTAGATGTCCGTGAGTATCTGCAAAACCTATAATATCAAAATCAGAATCAATAACAATATCAAGTGCAGAGTTAAGTTCATCGTCTGTATAATTAGTTGTGTTAAAAAGATTGAATGCTATATCTAAACCAGTATGTTTTTTTAACTTAACTGCAAAATCAAATCCTTCTTTCACCATATCTTTTCGGCAAGTCATTCTAATCATTTTAATTTCATTTTGATTATCTGTAGGGTAGTCGTTTAAATCTTTACTACAATACGAATAATCAATCATAACAGATACATTATTTTTACCTTGTTCACTTGTAACTTCTTTAACTGTATCAATATCTAAATTAAAAAATTTATTCTTACTTTTTGCAGTTTGTTTCCAATAACCCATTTCTACATAACTAACACCTAATTCACACATCAAATTATAATACTCTCGTGCAAATTCTATTGGCCAATTGAAATCACAAGTAAAACCACCATCTCTTAATGTAACATCAACTAAGTTCATACATCTCTGCCAATCTAAAATCATTAAGTGTGTCTATTTCTATACTCTCTGGAAATGTTATTGGATAGAAATAGTTATTTTCACTTGTTCTATTTTTATTTTTCATAAACTCTTTTTTTGTAAAAATAAAGAAAGCCCCATTACCCATCACAACTGGTTCTAAATCTTGTGTTTTAGAAACTACATTAGAATCAAAGTTCACAGGTTCTCCTTTAAAATACGTAAATTCTTTATGTTCTGTACAAGCACATACTGTATTGTATTTTGATAACTTCTTACTTGCTTCTAACATTGTTTTTAATGTTATATAAGGTGATGTAACGTGAGGTGTTATAATAACTTCATTTTCATCTTGAACATATTTGTTTAAAAAGTTCTCTATCATAAGTAGTACAGGACTTACTGCAAATTCAATGTTATTCTCCAGTTTTATATGCTTCGTATCTCGTTTGTAACAAGTTACTTTACTTAAAGTATTACATTCATTAAATATTTTATCACTATCTGTATCTATATATACATCTTTAGTTTTTAACTCATTTAATAAATGCTTATAAACAGGTATACCACCTAAATCTAAAAAGTTTTTATTAGGTAGTCTTTCAGATTTTTCTTTAATTATTATAAAAAATTTCATTCTTCAATAAAAGTACAAATGATAGTTCTCTCTTGTAATGGGTATACATTATCACCTGGGTCTAACTCAATAAAATGTAAGTCTTGCCATTTACCTAACATCAACTTACCATTATCTATTGGAATTGTTTCTGAAGTATTAAAAAATAATGTTCTCATATGAGAATATGCGTTGATTCTTTCTTCTTGTGGTACATCATTTCTTAGTGAAATTAAATCGTGTAGATATCTCCTGTTTTCTGGTTTATGTTTTGGTAAATACTTATCAAGCCAAAACCTTACGTCAGCATGATGTAATAATTCATTTTCAAGAACTCTTAATGAAGTTGTTGTATGTGTTGTATAAACATTTACTAACCCACTTTTACCCCACTCTTCTGCAAAGTCTGATACATTTGATGTAATTATTGTGAATAGTTTATCTGTTTTTATTTTTATTGTTTTTTTCATTATAACCTCTCAATTATTTTTTTATCACCAAATAGACCTACGTCTTTCCAGTTTTTTGTAAATGTTTTACTACTAATTATTTTATCTACGGCTCCTACAACATCCATCCACTTAACTCCATCATCGTCTTCTTTCTTCCAAGCTGCTCTTTCATACTCACCTACCCAATAGTCATCAAATACAACAATACCACCTGAAACTATTAAATCTGAATAGTCTTTCCAGTCTTGTAAAACACCTTTTTTACTATGGTCACCGTCAATAAAAAGTAAATCAATTTTTGAATAGTTTTCTTTTACGTAATCAATAACTTCTTTGTCGTGTGAAGAACCTTTTATTAAATCATATTCGTGTTGATATGGATTATTATACTGAATGTTTTCATCTACTAATTCTAAAGTATTTATACCAAAATCTTGGTCACTATTACCTTCGCCTAATAAATCAGGATAGAACCCTCCAAACATATCCATTGATACAAACTTAGATTTATATTCTGATGCCATCATTGTTAACATAGCACCACCCCATAGTGTACCGATTTCTAACACAGTTTTACATTTGTCTTTAAGTAAATTTTTTATTATATATAAAACGTGTGTTGATTGTAACATATTATTTAACGCCACTCTACCGTTTATGTTGTCATTAATATCTTCAACTATTCCTCTAGCTGTATTTTTATATCTATAATTTGTAATATCAGTTAAATTCATTTAATACTTCCTCTAATTTTTTGTATTCAAGCTCTGAAAAGGCATTTGTTGTATCACAATTTACTAAATTTATGCCATACTTGTCAAGCTCTTTTTTCACGTGATTGTAATTTATCCACTCTCGTTTACCACCTCGCTGAACACGGTCATAAAAATGATTCCAACCACCGTCGCACCCTAATAAGTATATGTTTTTAAATCCTAAATACACTGCTAATGGTATTGCCAAGTTATCAATAGTACTACCACCGTATGAAGTAAATACCTCAAAGTTTTCATCATCAATATAATATTCATCTGTCTTCAATAGATTATCTCGTTCATCATTCACGTGATTTATAAATATACCACTTTTTTCCCAATGTTCTAACGTATAAATATTTTCAAACGCTGAGTCTAATGATACTCCAATACAAGTAGAACCTGGTCCGTTTGTACAATTACCTTTACCTGTCATTTTACAACCATTACCTATTACATAAGTACCAGTAGACATTCTATCAGAAAATACTGTATCATAATTGTGTTTTATTACTTGAGTATCTGCTACACATAAGTAATCTGGTACGAAATCTTCTTTATTAAGTATTAAATTTATTCCTATTGTTATTTCATTATCTAATAGAGACAAATCTATACCATTTAAACTACTACCAGTACCTACAATGAAACATTTTTTATCTATATATAGATTTTTCTTTACAGTTTCCATTCGTTTATCCAATTTGAGTCTTCATATTTTTTGTCACCTTCTAAATAGTATGATGATAATTTTTTATTTGGTCTAAGAATTTCAACTATAGAGTTTGTATTCATAACATATTTGTATTTATCTCTAACTCTCATAGACCACTCAACATCTTCTGCGTCACCCCACGCTAAATTTTCATCTAATGGGTCTTGTTCCATTACAGATTTCTTTGCAGTCCACCAAAAACCTGAGATTTGCATAAAATGTGTCTTCGTGTAATCGTAAGGTACTAACGCTATTCTATGTGAATAACCATCAACATCATAACATAAATCAGGGTCATCCCAGGCTAACCAATCTCTAAATCTATGACCTTCTATTGTTTTATGAATGCACATACATATATCCCAATCATCACCAAACTTCACAAAACCTTTATACCAGTCTTTATCGAGTCGTATATAATCGTGTGAGAATACAATATTATCAAACTTAGCATTCTCTGTAATCATATTTTTTTTTCGTGTAAACCAACCCGGTCTTGGATGTACATCATCAAAATAAAAATGTGTAACATCTTTATCATTATGATATTCATTATCTCCACCTACGATAATAATTTCATAACTGTCTTCTGGTATTTCGTTGACTCTTATAGCATCAATCATTTCTCTTATATGATTGTTGGTATTATGAGACATTCGTTGTGGTTCTTTTGTTGTTGTTATACCAAATGTAAACTTCATTTTATTTTTTTCTTATCAATTTTAGGTACATCTATTTTTTTACGGTCCCATTCTTCGTCTGACCAGTATACAAATGGGTCTTTTTGTCTAATTTTTTTCATCTTTGTTTCAAGTTTTTTTTGTTTCTTACTTTTAAACATAGACCTTATACCTTCTTGCATATAGTATACCCAATTTTTTAACATTGTAGTCTCCTATATTTTTTTAAGTAGAATCTTAGGTTCTCTAAAATATAAATAGTCTATATCAGTTCTTAAAAAACAATTTATTGCGTGTTCTGGTGTTTCAACAATTGGTTCTCTATCGTTAAAACTTGTGTTCAATACAATTGGTACACCTGTTTTTTCTTTAAACTTTTTAATAAAGTTATAATACCATTTATTGTCATTCTCTGTAACTGTTTGTAATCTAGCAGAACCATTAGTATGAACTACAGCGGGGACTTTATCTCTAACTTCTTCTTTAAACTTAATTACCGTTGTCATATAAGGACTATCTACATCTTTTTGAAACCAATCACTTACATCTTCTCTTAATATTGAGGGAGCGAACGGTCTAAACCATTGTCTATGTTTTACTTTATCATTTATAATTTTTTTCATATTTTTATTTCTTGGGTCAGCTAGAATACTTCTATTACCAAGTGCTCTACGACCTGACTCTGAACCACCACCATAAACTGATATTACGTTGTCATCTTTTGTTAACAAATCAACTACAGTTTCATCATCTACGACTTCAGTTGAAATCTTATCTTTATTGTTTTCAATAGCTTCATTGATGGAATCGGTGTGATATGTGAAACCTAAGTATGTAGGACTATTATCTTTCCACGTTATTCTTGGTTGATTCATAAAGTTCTCACCGTGCCAAAGTATTTGACTAGCACCGATAGGTAAACCTGCATCATATGGTACCGGTGGTATATAAATGTTTTCAACGATTCCATTAAAAAATTCATATAGTTTTCCAACAAGAACTGAATTTAAAGAAACTCCACCTGCCAAACATAAATTTTTAGGTTTATATTTTTTTACATAATATTCAATTCTTCTTAACACTTGATATTCAGTAGACCATTGTATAGCTGCTGATATATCAAACTGACCTTCTTCACCTTTTTTATCAACAATTTCTTTGATTGGTTCAGGGTCAATTACTTGTGGTAAGTGTATACGGTCTTTAAAATGGTCACCATATATGTTTTCGTCACCCATACAAGCCATAGCCATAATAGTACCTGCTTGATTTCCATGTGGATAACCTGTTGATAAATCAAACACGTGTTCTAACATTTTATTCCAACCACCACCGATATTGAAATCATATATATCTTTAATAGCTAATCGTTTAATATTATTTCCGTTACCAATAGAAACAGTAAACCCTGTAGTCATTACTTCATCTCTATCATAACTTTGTTTACCTTTACATTCTTCAATGAAGTCCCAACCACCTGCATCAAGTGTAATTATTAATGCCTCATCAAAGTTACTTGAAAAAAAAGCGTTAGCTGCGTGTGATTGATGGTGACCGAAATACCAAAATTCACCATCTACATCATTTATATGTTTATCTAACATCTTTGCAGTATCTGGATATCTCTCTATGTGACCACCTTTCCAATTATCAACAACGTGAGTAAAATATTTTACATCTCTCCAGTCTTCATATGTTTGAGTTATAAAATCTAAAGCATCACCGAGATGTTCTTTTTTACGAGTGAATCTTTCGAGTTCATTATGTATAACTGGTATACCCTTATCCATTACAGAATATGAACAGTCGTGTCCCGAGTGAAATCCTATAATCTTGTCTTCTTTTTTAATCACGTTTTCCTCCGTATATTAATTTTAAAATAACATCATCCTTAAATTTTTCATGTGCTTCAAACGATGGGTGTAAATCGTCTTGATACCACTTACTTTTTTCTAAATTATATTGAGACCATTCTGTTAACCCACCGTATTGTATTTTATCGTTTTCAAAGAACCACCATTTATCCCAATCTATCATATCCCAATATTTTGTAATTCCAAACTTAGAATTGTGAGTATCAGCTTTACAATAACTAAAATTGTCTTTTAGTAAGTGGTTATTTTTATTTTCATACTGATTTTCAGTTGAAAATATATCTTTATTTGTACTCTCAGTAAATAAATCCCAACCACAAAACATTGTATAATCTACATCTTTAGATTTTAAATACGATTGAACCATAAAAATTTTCTCTAATAATTCAAAGAAATGTAGTTCATCTGAATGAATGTCTTTCCAGTACGTTTCCCAAAAATGAGTATCAAAGTTTCCGTATTCATTTACTGGCATAAACCACGAGCTCCAAGATGATTTAAGAAAATGTTGTGCCGGTGGTGACATTTCAAAGTTCCCTTTATTAATCATAAACCGTCTTTCCATAGTAGTTAACTGAATAATAACTTTTCGTATGTTCTTACCCTCACGTAACAACTTATCAACTGATGATATTATACCACGTAGAATTATATCATTTGAGCTACCTTTATAACCTACATTTAAAACTTTTGTAGGTGTATGTTTAAATTCTTCTTCAAGATAATCAGACCAAGTAGTGTTGAAGTTAGTAAAACTACAACCTGTTGTAATTATATGTTCTTTTTTTCCAAAATATTTACCTATAAAATTAATAAGAACTTCGTCTGTAAATTTCTCTTGAGCTTCATTAGATGGATGCTTATCTTTTTGGTCATCACCTCGAATACCAGCTGTAGCTACACTACCTCGTGTACGAAATTTTTCTTCTACATTATCTTTTACCCAATCTACTATTCCACCGTATTTATATTCTTCAGTAGAGTGAAACCAAAACTTAGATGTATCTATATGTTTTTTTAATTCTACATCATCTTCAAATATTTTCCAACCACATATCATTTTGTATTTTATATTTTTTTCTAAAAAATAATCTTGAACTTTTTTGATACTATTAAGTGTATTGGTTAAGGCTGATTCATCTGTATGTTCTTCGCTAAAATATTTATCCCATAAATGTGTTTGACGACCACCTACTCCTATGTCAAGTGAACTTAAACTCCAACCGTTATATTGTGGTTGAAAGAACTGAGCACCTGATATATATTCATCATCTATAAAAATACTATGTCTATCTATTCCACTCCATTGTACAATAGCGTATATATCATCACTACTAACACCTTTTTCCATAACCTCATTAGTTATTTGTACTACATTCCTAGNAATTGTTCCGTTGTCTGCAGCGTCTCTTGATATATTATAGACACAAATATCATCACCATATTTTTCTTTTATGTAATGTGNATATGAATTATAAGTTTTATTTCTTGCGTTATCTCTATGTGGTCTATCTAAACAAGTAGTGTCAACTGAATTGCTACACCCTGCAATAATAATATTATCCATTGATTAATCTCATTGTTTTTAATTCCTGTAAAGTATCTTTATCTATTGATATATCATAACCGTCATAAATTGTAAAATCTAAGTTGTTAAAATCACCTCGTCTTACTGTATGACTACAATAAATAGGGTGATTATATTTAGTTCCTAATATTTTATAACCATCATTCTTTGCCTTTTCACTACCTGCTAATTCAAACTCCCACGGATTCATATTTGGTTCCAAGTACTTTAACATATATTCTTTGTTCCATATAGAATATACAACTGATAATCTATAATTAGCTTCTTGGTCTAATTCTATAATAGGTGTTTCTCTATTAGGTGGTTCTGATTCAATTTCTGTTTGTATTATACTATGTGGTTTTGTTTGTGCTGCGGTCTCAAGAGCAATTCTACCTACATCATCATTCATTAAATCAAATAATACTGGTAATAAATTTTGTTGTACTGGTCTAATTATAAATTGGTCTTCAACTGCATGTATAAAATACTTATCGTCAATTGTTTCAAAGAAACTTTTTAAATCACTACACCAATCTTGAACTGTTGTTTGTTCACCTAAAGATATAAAGTCAAAATTATTATATAGTTCAAACGTTGGTTCTTCATAACCTAATATAGTTACTTGTTGTTCATCACTCCAGAACTTATTAAATAAATACTGAAATGGTCTCATCAAATGAATATATTTGTTTGAAGTAGAAATAAATATCTTCATACTAAAATTACTTTTAATGAGTATGATTTAAAATTTTCTGAAATTTGTATGATATCTTTTCCAGTTCTAATCGGTTCACCATTTCCTGTTGCTAATATAAAACCTTTTATTTTATTATCACCACCTGTATCATCAGTAAACTTAACCTCTAAGTACCAGTATTTGAACTGAGGTGTATCACTCACTCTATCGTAACAAGTCGAGTCAGCACTAACTGTGTAGTCTAAATCTTTAAAAACATCTAATATATGATTGGGTAGTTCACCGTATCTATGAGCAACATCAAACTCAGTTCTTTCATATTGTTTAACTTTATCATATAAAATAGTTATTGCTTCTTGTTTTGATAAATACTCAATCATAAAATAACCTCTTTACCTTCACCACTATATCGTAGATAATCTATTTGCGAATAATCATAATCTTTGATTCTATAATTTGTCCAATCACCAGCATAAGGTCTACGAATGTTTATACAACCAGCTATATTATCTATACCAGCTCCAACATCCATATACACAGCATCTTTATATTTTTTTAACTTATGCAGTATCCCACTTTTAGCGTGACCTATACCTAAAAGAAATATATCTGACTGGGATTCTTTTAATTGATTACCCACAAACTCTTCAACTAGGTCTATATCATCACATGCATATTTTTGTGGGAAATGTATATAATCATTAAACTCATCTAATTTTAAATATTCTTTATATTCATCGTATTTCATAAGTTCTTCAATGAGATTTAACTTCTCACTTGCACCTATCAAACCAATTTTACCTAAAAACTCTTTGAAGAACCATTTATTAGAGACTAATCCGTACCCATATTCTGCTGGATAATCAATAGTTTTACTTATTACCTCGTCAAACATTCTTCTATTTTCTGGATATATTTCACACGTATAATAATCATTTTGTTTAGCACCCTCTATAAACTCTTGATGATTAATACTGTCATACGAAACACTCAATGCTCTATTACCTGGTTTAGCACTACCTACTTCATTCTTATTTAAAAATTGATAATCACCGTCACCAAACTTATAAAATGTTTTTGAAGCATTAATATATACAAGTTGTTTTAAGTGAGTTTTGAATTTAATCAAATCTTCTTGAAATCTTGGATAGCTATTCTCATCATTAAAACAAGTATGACTATCTAAGTTTACTGTATTTTCTATATTATATGTTGTCTTCAAAGTACTTATTTACCCAATAAATAACATAATCAATATCTTCTTCTGTCATTCTATTATGACACGGTAACGTTAATAACTTTACCCACTCAGCTTCACAAACAGGATACTCTCTATCTTGTTTTATTGGACCATATTTATATAGTGGTTTAAAGTGAACTGACGTATGTACTTTTTTATCAGCTAAGTAATCAATCATAGAATCTCTGTGTTCACTTGGTACTCTACTTACATAATATTGAACTGTTTCAGAGTGTGGTGGTCTTTCAATCATAGGATTTAACTCAGCGTTGTATCGTGATTGTACGTGTCTTCTAAACTCTAAATGTTTTGGTAGTTTTTTCATTTGTTCTAAACAGATAGCCGCAATGATATCAATCATATAATATTTATATCCAAGAACATCAACTTCATAATCCCAAGCGTATCCGGGTTTACCACTTTGACCTTGAGCTCTACTCCAAGTAGAAGACACACCAAACCAAGTCATCTCTCTACATTTATCAGCTAGTTGTTTATCGTTAGTAGTAATCATACCACCGTCACCGGCTGGCATTGTTTTTACTGCTTGAAATGACCATACAGCAGCATCTCCATCAAGACCTGCTCCGGGTGTCCAACAACTATGAGCACAGTCTTGTAGTATAAAACCACCAAATTTCTTTCTTAAATTTTTATAGTCTGCAAATACACCGGCCTCATCAACAGCGATTAGTACTTCACTATTTGGTTTCTTATATCGTTCAACGTCATCAGGGTCAATACATAAAGTATCTTTTCTTACATCAACTATATTAGATGTACAGTCATTCCAAAGAGGAACCATCGCTGTAGCTATAAATGATATTGCTGGGTTGATTACATCGATACCTTTATACCCCATTGCTTTCATAACTAAATCTTGACCATGTGAATTACTTGTAACTGCCACTGCATATTTATGTCCAACCATCTCAGCAAACTCTTCTTCAAACTGAGCTACTTTTGGACCTTTACCCCACCAACCACTTTCAATAACTTCACGTATAGCCTGTACTTCTTCTTCACCACCTTTAGGACCTAAAACTGGTAACATACTTTCTCTAATTTCCATTAGTATCCTCCTCAAAAACTTCAATCATTAAAACGTTTGGGTCGTGTATTAAAACCATAATTCCGTCCTTTGTAATAAATTTAGTAAATTGACCTTGTTCAATAGTTTCTGTATCTACACCGTGTATTGTTTTACAATATCCACCTACAAAATGTATGATTTGTGTAACATATCTACCCTGTTGTGCTACACTTGATTTAAGACCTACCATTAAATACCTCTATAAAATTTGTTAAACTCTTCAAATAACTCATCTGGTGATGAATTATATACTTCTTCTCCACTACGATATTTATCAAATATTTTTACATATTTTAAATTATCTGTTAAATTTCTTTCCCATTGATATCGTAGTCTAAATCCTTCTTCAATTGTTTGTTGAGTAAACGTTGGTGTATTTACAAAAAACGGTAACACTGCAGAACCACTAGCACCATAAATACTACATTTTGTTGCTTTTAATAATGCTAATTGTTTATCTAACGAATCTTCATCATCGTCAAAATTTATTGTCATTATTCGTTTTTTATTGTCTTCGTATAACTTTGTATCTTCAAAACTCATAGCACCTCCAGCTGCACCACTTGTTGAAAGATTTATAACAACTATATTAGAATCTAACTCATTTATTACTCTATTTAAAAATACTTCCCAACTATCAGGATTCCAATTTAAATAACAACCACCTGTATTTTCACCACGATTTCTATCTCGTATTCTTGCCATAAGAGCTATAGTATCTCTACCATCTTCAAAGTATTCGTTAATTTCTTTTTGAATATCGTTATACATTTTTGAATTAACTTCGTAATTAATATACTCACCTGTTGGTTCTTCATCGTATATATGTCTACCATTATTATATGCTTTTGAGTCAACTTGATATAATGTAACTTCGTGTCCTTTGTCTTGGTATTCTGCTGCCACTTTATACATAAACTCTGTTAGATTTTCTGGTATAACTTCACCTACATCAATTATATGTTGACCACCTGCTGCTGGATACTTTAGTGTGTCTTCGATATCTTTTGGATACGATACATAATCATCTATAAAATCTTTATACATAGCTCTTCTACCTTTGAATCCAAGGTGAACAGCTCGATAATCAGAAAAATCTTCTTTTCGTATTTTTCTTATACCTGGATTCCACCAACTTAACTCGTAACTAAACTCTCCACACCAAGGTCCAAATATTACAATTTTTTCCATTATCACTCCGGTACTAAATTATATTTTTTAAATAACTCTATCATCTCACCATCAATCAGTTTTAGATTTAATTCATTTTTACCTTCAATAAAAACATCCCAAGAACTTTGAACGTGTGGTTGAAATCCTAATGAACATACTGGTTTTTCTGCTGCTTGATATCTTTTTTCCATGTGAGTTAAACCAACATTGTATTTATTATTAATTGTTGTTAGTTCATTAATTATCTCACTATTTTGTCTCAAGATTGCTATAAAATTTTCATCACTATAAAAGTTTTGATTCTCATTCATCTCCATAAACTGAACAATATAATCTATAATATATTCTGATGACTTTTTTAAGAACATTGAACACGTGTTCCATTCTGGTGTATACACATATGTGCATCCACCTATCTGACCTTTAAATTCAGGAAACTCTATTTTATTTACCTGCCAAGAATCTTGGTCGTGAAACCAAAAGTCATCGTCAATGTAACCCAGTTGCATTAACTCTAACATACCATACCATTTATTGTTAAATACATTTGATTCACATATATTTTTAAGTTGTATATTACGTACTCCATTGTGTTCAAAATCAAAATTAGTACCTATAATGATGTCTTTTCTATCCCAACCTAATCTCAAACTATTATCAACTTGTGCTCTAAAGTAGTTAAATAATAACTCATCGTCATATCTTTTTTTATCAGATATTATATTATACACATATACATTTTTCATACTACTGACCTTTTCTTACTAATAAGTCTCTACTAAAATTATCAATATAAAACATATTCTGTTCTTCTTGTTTTTGTATTGTTTTAGGGTGATATAAACTTAACTCCTCGTGTGGTGGTAAATGTGCATATGTTTTACAACCTGTAATGTGTTCGTGTAGTGGTCGAGTCCATCTTATATCTTTATCATTACGAAACACTCTTGCTTGGTAATCTGGATAGTTTACCCAATCATTCTCTGTAACTCTCCAACTCCATTTTTGAATATGTTCTTGTGTCATACCTTTAATAGTATTCACACGAGGTATCCAAATCAAATCAACATTATCATTCATTTCTATTATTTGTTTAAGTTGTTCTAATAATGTTTCATTTGGGTATTCATCAGCATCTATGTGAAAGATGTAGTCACCTGTTGATTTTTCTATAACTGAATTTTTGTGTTCTGCAAAGTTACCATCAAGTTTTCTGTTATACACTATGATGTCTTTTATTTTATCTATATCATCACTCGCATATTGTTGAACCCAACTTGTTATAACTTCTTGTACTTTTGCATCATTCCCATCAACACAAATAACTATCTCATCTTCTTTATCTGTTTTGTGTATGAGTATCTCTAATAACTTATTTAGTTCATCAGCTTCATTATGAACTGTAATACCATAACTAATTTTCAACTAATACCTCTACTAACGATTTTGGTAATTTTATTGGTTCTAAGAATACTCCAGACTTTTTAGCTTCTTTATAATCGTATGTTCTGTACACTGCGTGTTTATTTACGTATTGTTTTATTTTATTATATGTTGCTCGTCTAACACCACGTGGACCTGTCCCTTGTATTCCTATTCTATAAATTTCATCTTCACCACTAATAACTTGTATACCACCTACTCGTTCTAATAACTGTACTAACATAGGTTTAGCTTTAATCGTTGGTATAGTTCCTTTATCCTCTAACTTTAACCCAACTAAATGAAAAGTTTTAGTTTTATCTTTTCGTGTGTAAGGTATTCTAGGATTTAAAACAAGTAAAGTAGTTAATGTGCTGGTTGGTTTTTTACCTTTATATCTGAATGATATAATATCTCCAGCGGTTACCTTACCCCAAGTATATACTTGTTTAGGCATTACTGACTAAGGTCTTTCGTTAATCCCATTTTCTTACAAGCTTCTAAGAAACCAGTTTTTTGTCCGAATGTCTCTGCTCCTTCAAGGTCAAGTTTCTTATCGTGTCCACCGTATTGTGAACGTTCTTCTTCAGGGACATCAACAACTTTTGCGTATTTCCAAAACCACGATTCTTGTTTACCTTCAGGATAAATCATTCCTTTTTCTCCCATATTAATTACAGAAGGAAACCACATAATATTTCGTTCTTTATCTAATATTTGTAAACTTTGTACTAACTTTGGTGATTTTTTTAAGTTATCAATTAATGCTAAACTACCTTCTTCATAGTGAGTAGAACTCATATACCCACAACTAAAACACAAATAAGAATTAAATCCTTCTTGCATATCTTCAAAACATTGGTCATCATTATAACATATTGGACAATTTATTACTCGTTCCATATCATACTTTCTTTAATTTAGGTAACTTTAACTTAGGTGGAGGTCCACTTGAAGCATTTACCTTTTTAAGTTTAGGTAGTTTTAGTTCAACTTCTTCAGGAAACTCTGGGATATGTTCGTCTAATATTTTACCTAATTTTTTTGTCATAGCATTCAATGAAAACTTAGATTTATTTACTGTACCGAGTTTTTTAGCATTAAGTGTATACTTTTTATAATTCTTATGTACTTCTTTCATTACTCCTGAGGCTTCTGAATAGTTTACAGTAAACCACTGAGAACCTTCTACATACATATTATCAGGAAATGAGTCTTTTGGTACGTTTTCTAAACTACCTCCTAGTAATATAGCAGTACTCTTGGGTAAAAAATCAACGTGACCACTCCAACCACTAGCAATTACAGGTTTTTGTGATATAGTTGCTTCAAGTAATGGTCTACCGAAACCTTCACCGTGAGTAATGTTTACGTGAGCTTTTACTTTAGGGTGATTATATAAGTCATTCATCTCATCATCAGTAAAGTCACCGTGTAGTAAATAAATATTTGGTAAGTCTCCCTTTATAGAACTTTTTATTTGATTTATTCTATTTAACATATCTTCTCTATCTAATATTGAAAATGTAGCCCCACTTGTTTTCATTATAAGAGCTGGTGAGTTTTTCATATTTTTAAATGTTTCAAGAAATACTTTTACTAGCATCCCTGTATCTTTTCTATCGTGACCTAAGTTACCTTGTAACCAATGCCCTACATATAAAAAGTTGAAGTTTTCTTTAACTTGTTTTAATTCATCAACTAATTCTTTTGAAAACTCGTTTGTTTTTTTAAATATATTAGTATCAACACCTTCAAATAAGACTTCAATTGGTTTTTCTATTTTTAATTGTCCTTGTACTTGTTTAGAGTTGTTATCTTGAATATCAAACGCTATACCGTTCATTGTATTTTTTACAAAGGTTGAAGGTACGATATTCATATCCATTTTATTCATACCTTGAATCCATTCAGGAGGACATGCTGTTTTTTCTAACCCAGCTGTTATACCTATATTAAACTTCCCCGAAGGTTGAAACTCATTTGGAATAACTACATGCATATGAATTTCAGGTTGTTTTTTTAGTGAAGGAGTTTGTAATATCCTATCAATAATTATTTTATCATTTGGGTCTTTTTCATTTAAGGCATTCATCGGTGTATTTCCCCAACGAACATTCCAAATCTTTATCTCATATCTATCTAATTTAATTAATGCTCTAATTATATCTCTACTATGTGCTCCGTACCCACTTCTTGTTGCAACTGGTGCCGTAACTAAACATACTGGTTTACTCATTATAACTCCTACGCTTTAAAAATACTATAACGTTTTCTTGGTTTCCAATTATCAAATGCTCGTTCCATATGGTCTATAAAATTATTACACATATGTTCACTTGACATCATCGAATCTTCACTTAAAACAAACTCACGACCTTTATTACCACATTCTTTTCTATCTTCTGATGGCATTTCGTACCACTCTTTCATCTTATCAGCGACATCATCAAATCTACATCTATCATCAAAGATATATGGTGTTGGTATTGAACCTACTAAAGCTCT
>JGI24006J15134_10000296_pt1 | contig 32933 bp, 15 predicted proteins | sample LinPmetageLP53_FD_15134 | JGI IMG/M metagenome (IMG submission 15134)
ATTCATGTATATATGAACAATAGTTTAGGAGAAACAGTAGAGTTTACTAAATTTAAAGACGCTTCTAAATTTTGCGAACTTTTAAATGCAAATACCGANAGTAATTGTAGGTATGAAATACATGTAATAGGATGAATAGCAATAAAAAAGAAAGCAATAGATTAATTGTAAATTTTATGGGGGGAGGAGACTTTAGAACAGACTCTCAAGGAACTGAGTTCGTTCAGTACGTTCCTTTAGGAGAATGGGAATTAAAAGACGTTCCTTACCACACCTCATGGAATTGGATTATACCCGTACTACGGAGAATAAAAAGGGAATGTGAGGGAATACCGGCTCAACTGTTAGACTATAATTTATACAGTGAAATAGACGAGGTGTACGAGGCAGTAGTATGGTTCATTCAAGAGTATAATTTAACCCCAAAAGAAGTAGTATGATAAACGATAACAAACTAATAGCAGAATTTATGGGTGAAAAGTTCACCGATAACTCAGGAGTAGTTCAAGGGTTGAACTATAAATTAATAGAAAAAAAGCATGGAAAAGGAAATAATGGGTTTCGTTTTCATACCGAATGGAATTGGTTAATGCCAGTAGTTGAGAAGGTAGAGAGTTTAGGATATGAACTTATAATAGCTGAAAGTAGATGTAAAATAAATCACAATACAGACCATTCTATAGAAGAAGTAATAAATATAGATATTATTGGTAGCAAAAGAGAAGCAGCATACCAAGTGGTAGTAGAATTTATTAAAAAATATAACGATGAGAAAAAGTGAAACAATAGACGGCTACATCTTCAAATTTAATGAAGACAGTAGCATGTACGAATGTCGTGGCAGTATGTGCTATGATGATGAGCACGATGAAATCCCTGAACCAGGCTTATGGGAAGCTAGTATGAAACTAGAAAAGCATTTAAGCGATGAAGGCTATCAAGCCGAAGCTAGTCATAGTGAGAAAGGATGGTGCGAAGTAACTGTAATAGTATGAGTAGTTTTAGAGAAGACAATATGGTCTACGAAATTAAAAAGCTACTTACTTATATTAAAGATCCTGAATATTCTGAAGAAATCTCTGATGGAGAAATGCTCGATCATGTTATTTCTAAATTAGAATATCTATTAGAACCATGATAGAAGAAGTAGTACGTAAGTCTATGTTAATACGTGCTTCTGGCAGATCTACAGATTTTATTAGTCCTAGCTTTGGACACGGGTGTTTATATAATTGTAGCTATTGTTATATGAAAAGACATAAACCTATAGGGTTGTCTGTCGCTAAGAATACTGAAGATATCTTAACAGAACTTAACAACCATGCCTACTTTACACCTGTAGATAAACCTAACCAAACACATGCTAAATATACTACATACGATATTAGCTGTAATGAAGACTTTGCTTTGCATGCTAAGCACCATGAATGGGAAAAGATATTCTCTTTCTTTAAAGAGCATCCTATTGCTATGGGTAGCTTTGCAACAAAGTATGTCAATCCTAATTTAATTACATACGACCCTGAAGGTAAGATACGTATTAGATTCAGTCTAATGCCGCAAAAAATGGCTGATATACATGAGCCTAATACTTCTAAAATTATCGATAGGATTAAAGCTATAGATGCTTTTATAGATGCCGGGTATGATGTACATATAAATTACAGTCCTGTTATTGTATATGACGGATGGTTAGAAGACTATGCTTTTCTGTTTGATATGGTAGACACATACGTAGACTATAAAGAACAAGTCTTAGCTGAGGTTATATTTCTTACTCATAATAAGAATAAACACATGGTTAATTTAAATACCGTGCCTCAAGCTGAAGACACATTATGGTTTCCTGAAATACAAGAAACTAAAACTTCACAATATGGTGGAGAAAATATAAGGTATAAGCACACGTTAAAGCGTAAGTTTATAGAAGAATTTAAAGAGCTCCATGCTAGTAAAATACCATGGAATACAATTAGATATATTTTTTAAAGCCTTAAACAAATATCAGCAACGTGCTGATTGGTAAATCATAATTAAATATAACGTAACGGTCTGTGTTTAAAACTATGTGATACCAGGGGAGAGTCCGTAATAAAATCAAATAAATGGTGAAGACCTTGCTTAGTTGATTCAGTTGATTACGGGCTCTTTTTCCCTTAAAATTTAAAATATCTTACCGATGAAGAGATTAATTGGAGTAAAAGAGTTCAGAGCTCTAGTGGAAGAACCACGCCCTATACATGAGAAAGTTAACACTTTAAATACTCTAGCAAAGAAGTGGATGGCTGAAGAAATTCAAGTAGTAATTAAACAACATATATTATAACCTATGGAAGAATTAAATTCTATCGATGCAACCGTTGCACTCGTCTATAAAATGGTAGAAGAGATAACCGGAGTTAATAAAATGATGATTCAAGGCTCTAACCGAAGTGTAGGCACTGTAGATGCAAGGAAGATAATAGCCTGTATCCTAAGAAACCGTTTGAATTTATCCTGTGAGAAAACAGCTAGTTATATGAACAAAGACCACAGTTCTATATCATACTATCAAAAGATGCATGCTAATCATATCCATGAGCCTGAGTATAGACGAATGTATTCAGCTGTAGCAGGAATGTTAGCTATACATACAAGCGTAAGATCTGTAGATGTTTTGCGTGAAAAACTTATAGACCTTAACGACCAAGCTGAACTGCTTCTTAAAGCTATTAAATCGCAAAGTAAAATTATAGACGTACTAGAGATGGAAGAAGCCCATAGCAATTAAGCTATGGGTTACTCCATTACAGATTCAATATTATGGTGTAGTTTCATAGCTGCTCCTGTAAACGGTATAAGCTTTCCTCCATGATGCAACATTCTAGATCTACCTGCATAAATTCCAGTAGGTATAGTACCATCTCCAGCTAAAGTTTGTAATGTAGACTCTCCAAATTTAGCAACATCCCGTGCTAATTTAAATACTGGTAAAGCATCTTTACTCATTTCTTGAATACTATAGGGATTATGGAAAAAAGTTAAATCTCTTTCAATTCTATTAGATACATTTAACATGTAAATTAATCCTGAGTTATCATCATCGTCATCTAAAGCATTCTTAATGACAGCAATCATAAGGCTTAACCACATTAACTGACGTACAGATGCTGCAGTTTTTCTAACATTTGCTTCGTCTACTGAGCTTAATCCATCTATAGCTTCTTTTCTAGATATAAACGGAATAAGAAGCTTTGGAAGGCTCTTCCAAGCTGTCATAGACCCTTGCCCTCCAAACGTTCTAAAGGTTCCTTTAACGTCCCTCCCTAGCGCTGCATCAAACTTTGCTTCTTGACCTCTTTGAGCTACTCCTTCAGGTAACCAACTACGGAATTGCATAAGCATAGGTCCTAGCATAGTTTTCTTTATAGCTATAGGACTGTCAGGATCGTAGTTACCGTGTATCCCTTTATTAAATTGATCTATTCTTGCAACAAGCTTAGTATAGTTCTCTTCACCTGGACGATATCCATCTATTTGTATGACTCCTTCTTCATCCATTGCTTCCCAAAGAGATACACCATCTACTTTCATAAACAGCAAATGAGAAACAGTTCCTAATCCATATACAAAATACTCAGATGTTTTTTGCAAATGGTAAGGGCGTACTTTATCTAACCACCTTTTACCTTCTTTAGGGTCAGATGCTTTTGTTGCGTCCCATTGAACCTCAGTATAATCTTTCAGAACATTTAACTTCATCATCATATTCTGAATTTTTTTAACATTCTTTATTTGATCTGAAGCAACCCCTGCAGACATAGCATTTAAAGTTGAACCCATCATTATAGTAGCTGCTTTACGTGTTGAGGCTTCATCAAAGTCTTCTCTTCCATTAGCCCAACGCCATACTTGCATACTTCCATAGATACCGTTCACTGTAGCAGCTGTAATATTCCAACCCATACCTTTTAACTGCATAAATTGTGTTACTCCACGTATAAGTTTAGCTATATCTACATAACCTCCTACTTTAGAAAGTTCTGTATTTAACCTATCACTACTTGCTTTAAACTCTTCCTCAGTAATAGAACCATCTTTGTATAAAGCCTGGACTTGATTTAGACCTTCTTTTATACCTGCTTCTTTAAGTTTGTCTTCAGTAGTAAAAGCTTTCTTAGACCCTATAATCATAGGCTCTTTTACTTTCTTACCATAAAAGTCATCAACTAAAGTACGTACTACTGTTAAAATATTAGACCTTCTTTCTTGACTACGGCTAGTTAATCCAAATCCTTTTAATGTAACTCGATCTTTTTTACCATCTAAGTGCTTCATACCTACTTCATTAAGTACTGCATCTGTCATAGTAACAATATCTTCAACTTTATTTTTAGAATTATAAGTGGTAGCCATCATTGTAAACTCTGCAAATACTTTATCCATATCGTATTCTTGCTCTGATGTTTCTGCAAAAGCATTTAACATTCTAGTAGGTATCTCTCTACGTATCTCTCCTGTTACCGGATCAATGAGATTACTTTCTAACTCTTGTTCAGAAGATGTTATAGCTCTAAGGAAAGAATCTTTTAACTTTCTTAATTTCCCTGGTATGTCCCAAAAATCTAAAGTCATTTGCTTACGTAGCGCAGGAATAAATAATCCATTCTGTAAAAGAGCTGAATCAGCTCCCATATTACGAGTAGGAAGCATAGCCATCATTTCTTTAAACTGTGACCTAATAAACTCGTAGTACTCTACAGCTGCAGGATCAGATTGCATGTCAATAAACCTACTGTCATAGTAGCCTGTTGATTTACCTCCTTTAGTTAATAAAGGCATATGGTATAAGAATTTATTTCTAGATCCCTTTGGTGCTCTTTTATTACTTGTCTTATAACTATAGTGAGCTCCTGGACTATACTTTGCTTCCCACTCAGCTTTTGCTTTATTGCGAGATTGTTCAGTAGGATACTCCATGTCTATAACATCGAAGTCTGATTGACGTAAAGAAGCATAGTCTTGCATTAAAATATCCTGACGAGATAATATCTCTTGAGCTCCTAACTTCCCAAACTTCTTTTCTAATTGACGAAGTACTGCAACGTTATTAGTACGAACAGCTTCACCATTTACTATCTTATACATCTGGTTAACATTTACCGAACCTGTATTAGAATCTCTCCACTTATAATATGTACCCCAATCACCTGATTTAGTAGCTTCCTCTTTCTTTAAATCTTGTTGCCTATCCCATAGATTACTTAAAGGTGATATAAGCTGTGCTGTAGGATTACCATCAGCATCTAGTTGTACTATTCCATTCCAGCCATGCTTTTTATAGTATTCTGTTTCTTTAAAAGCAGCTGAAACAGTCTTGTAATTATCTACCCGTGTATTAAAGTCTAGCTGTTGAGCAGCTTGTGCGTCTTTGATGATGCCATCTAAGAAAGAAAACTCTACCCTACCTTGACGAGAAGCGTCCATAAACCAAGCACTTAAAGATCCTATATTTTCCATCTCTAAGAAAGAATCACTATTGATAAAACTTTCCGCGTCTGTTCCTTTAAATCTCTTCTTAGCAAAAGCACGTAATAAACTACGACTCATATTTAAATATTCGCTACGTAAATTCTTAGCTCTTGCTTGAAGCTGAGCTAACTCTTTACGCCCTGCAGAAGATACATTACTTAAGTCACGAAGATTTTCATAAAATTCTATGACACTTAAAGTATCTTGTATAGCTGACTGCATCTCATTCATGTTAGATCCAGTAACACTTGTTCTAGAAAGAATGCGTTCTACATTATCTAACTCACGATTACCAAATTCTACTACATCAAGAACATTTACTTCATCTTCTAAACCATTTAACTCCATCCTTTCTAAAGCAATCCTTTGATTTGCCCCACGGACGAGCTTAGCATTATCTTTAAATCTAGCTTTTACTTCATTGAATTGACGTATACGTTTCTGCTTATACCTTTTTAGAGTCTCTAAATCTTTTTCATCAAACTTACCTGGGTCTTCAGTACTATCAGGTTCTAAGTTTTGACTACTTCCTAACCCTGATGTGTCTGCTTTAGGTTTATTTAATTTTAAAGGCACTCCTGTTTCCTTAGCTACAGCTTCCATAACCTGCATAGTATTACGTATTACTAATGTAGCCGCTGTTTCTCCTTTAGGAATTACTCCTAATTTTTTTAGGATGCCTGAGATATAATCTAAGAATACTTCATAGAGAGTAGTATCTCTATTTAACTTAATTTCATTAAGCTGTTTTGCAAAAATAGGATTTGTTAATGCCTCAGACATAAACTCTTTTTCATTTACAAAGCCGTGCAATCTTTCTTGGTTTTCTTTTTTCGTATAGTAATCATATGCTTGTATATCCTCATTAGAATACTCTGCACCTACTAATTGACTTCTACGTAATTGAGCATTCTGTGCTTTTGTATACACATTATGCCCTCTTTGATACATTTGAAGTTCTCCATTTTTGACTCCCATAGCTTCAAGNTGCTTTTCACTTNCTATAAGAACTTTGCGAGTATCCTCTATTTCCTTTATAAGAGCTTGAATCTCTGACGGGTATTTATCTTTATTATTTACCGCATCTACAGTATAAGCATGCACTACCTCATGAGCTAGTTGCTCTGCCGTTATAAACTTCTTATTGTATTTTAAAGTATTCGTTGTATTGTTATATGCACCCATATATGCATACTCTCCTGGAACTATTTTTATCCTCTTTTCTATAGGTAAACTTTTCTGATGCTCTAACGCCCAATGTAAAACAAAATTAGTGGTATCAGGAAATAAAGCATCTATAGCTGCTTGTAAAGGCACATGGTTTTCTAGTGGTATAGGTGTAGGATCGCCTGGAACTCTTTCTTCAGCTTCTTGAGGTACAGGGTATAAGAAATCTTGATCCATACCTGTATCTATATCATCAAGGTTGCCTGTTAAACTTTTCCTTCTACTGGTTCTTGACTTTCTAAATCATTTGCATCCATTCCTTCAGCAGGGTCTCCCATTTCTATACTTACTGCATCGTCTCCTAAAGTATTATTTAACCTTTTCTTGATACGTTCTTGAGCATTAGAGGCTTCGTCTATACGAGAACTGTACTCACTGCTTAGAGTGTTACCTATCCTGCCATCTTTATTTTTATTTTCAAAAACACTTTTAACTATAATACCTTTCTTATCTACCCCCAGTTCGCCACTCTCTTCTCTTTCTTTATACTCTAAAGGCTGACCTGTTACAGTATATAAAATTCCTTTATCGTAAACAGAACCTAATTTATATAAAGAATCAATAGCTTCGTCAGACATGTTATCCGTATTCAATATCTTCCCTCTAGTATTCGTCTTTGTTATAGGGTCTAAGTAATAAATAGTTTTTATTTCTGCTTTAGGAGCAAGTTTAGGGTTATGTCTATAAATTTGAGATAAAGCTTTTCTAGTTCCTTTTGAAGAAATTGAATTCCTTAGCATATCTATTTCAGGATTAAACTGACTTCTGATGCCTAATTCTGGTCTAGCCTCTCTTGTTTGAGGGTCAGGCATATCTTGCAAATACTCTGCAGGAATGTACTTACCATACCCTCTAGACTTTAAAGTACCTCCTGTAATTAAATCATATACAAATAATGTTTCAGCTAACTTCCGTACTGCTACATTTTCACTTGTAACTAAATCTAAAAAAGCAGCTTGCATTTGTACAGTAGACACTAAGATATTTCTATCTCCTGTAAACTGTAGCGTATGGAACCCGTCTGCTGTTTCATCTATGTTAGGTATAAGCTGCTTTATAAATAAATTATTTGCAACCTCTGGGTATGCCTTTTGAGCATTCACTAATTGTATAGCTATATTATCTGTTTTAGAATCTAAGTAGTCTTTCCTTAAACTTACTGCAGAACGACCAGTTAATTCTTCTGCCCATGAAGCACTTAAGTAAGACTTCAATGATTTTATAATATCTGTGTAAGAATTAGAAGAGCCTGTAGCTTCTAAAGCTTTTAAGATAGATTGAGAAAATGCTGTGTTTTCGATATGCTCTCCTTCTAGTATAAGAGTACTCCCAAATAATAATTCTGTAGCATACGTTACTTGACCTGATACTGTACTTGCTTTTGTCCTACTCCATGCCTTTCCATTTAATGTGCCAGGCTCTCCCATAATTACATTAAACCTGCGGCCTTTAAATTGGGGATCGTTCATATAAAATTGAAAAGCTGTAAAACTTACATTATCTCTCATAAGTTTAAAGAAATCTTGTCTACTCTTAGGCAACTTTGTGTCTAAGCTAAAAGACTTCTGCATATCTCTCCAGCCTCTATTAGCTTCTTCAGCTGTTTCTATAGCGTCTAGAATGTGAAGACTATGAGCGATGTCATCTATTTTTTCTAAATTAGTTTCTGGGTCGTTTAAGTACTGTAATTTTAAAGATTCTTTATTAAAGTTAATTTGCTTTATATAATCACCTTTAGTTTCAAACCCTCCTTCTTCCATTAACCCTTTACGAATCACTAAACCAGCAGTAGCCTCTATCTCACTATTACCAAAACTGCGAGATTTCCTTCTTAAAGCATACAAACTTAAAGCTATAGGAGATAACGCAATCATACTAATAGTTTCTTGGTTGTATCCCATTTCAGTAAGTGCACTCCACAAAGGATAGGATTCTCTATGTATTCCTAACTTAGCTAGCAAATGATTGTTTTCATTATCTACCGCATGATTTATAAGCCTAGAATACTGTTCTTGTACTGTACCTGCAACAGGGTTATAACCTTCTCCTTCTAAAACAAACGTAGTGTCTAAGATATCAGTTTTACCTAACCTAGTTATCTCATTCATACTCTTACCTATAATACTATTTTTTTGTTCTTTTTTATATTCTAGATAATCTTCATAGGATTCAAAATCTCTTTTCACATTCCTTTTCTCTTCCATCAATACACCTAAAGAAATATGTTCTACATATTCACCCATAGGTTGTGATTTCCCAAAGTGACCTCTTGCATTTTTATTTTCTATTTGCTCTAACTGTGCGTGAGTAACTCCTGTAGAAGCAAAGACTCCTATAGCTTGTTTCGCATCTTGAGCACTTTCAGCTTTCATGTTATTATAAGCTATAGACATAGGCAATAATCCTACTTCTTCTTTACCTACTATATTAGCTAAGTCTTCTGCATACCCATCACTTACAGGCGTATTTAGTATTTTTTGTACTTTATCAGAAGGGTTTCGCATAGATGAATGGTATACATCCATTTGAATATTTCTCTGCGCTGCTGCTTTCTCTTTAAGAGTTTTTGCATTCTCTTCTCGTATTACTGTTAAAGCTCCTGTTTCATTATCATAGTTAGTTTGATACATCATACCGTATAACTTATCTATGTCAAAGTCTTGACCGATACGTCCTACTAGTTCTGTAGGTACTATTAAGCCATCCCCATACTCAGCAGGTGCAAATCCTACTACTTCAAAAGAACCTGAAGAGGCTTTTTTCTGACCTGGAATACGATATGCAAATACATTTAAGAGATCTGCAGGAACTTTATCCATATCTAGTATTGTCCTGCCTTCCTTATCTTTTTTAGTAAACTGAGATAGTTTACCTTTATATTTCCAAGGCATAATAATTTGGTCAGGTTGCATAGTCCCATCTTCCTTTTTATGGGAAGCTTTCAATCCTTTCCCATCAAATATTCTTTTACCATCTCTATAAGTCCATACTATAGCTCCTCTATGCTCTTTAGTAATGTCTTGTAACCCTATACCTGTTTCTGGTTTAATAGCGCCTGAAAAGCCTGCTATCTGAGGCTGCAATACTTCTTTATGAAATATAGATAAGATTAATGAATTGACTCTCTCTTCACTTAGGGATGCCCACAAGGGTGTAGCAAACTCTCCTGTTGCTTCATCTAAATATAGATGCGCTAACTCATTAGCTTCATACCCTCTAGAAACAGCTTCCTCATACATACGTGTAGCTATCTTACGCTTATACTTTAAGGTCCCTCCTAGTGTTATAGATCCATTCTGTTTTATAATAGATAGTCCATACTTTTCCCCGAACTCCTCTATTTTATAATTAATTTCTTTTTGCCTTGCTTCTATATAAATTTTATGAAGAGCTGCTCCAGAAAAAGTACCGTCCTTTTCTGTAGGAGTATATAGAGCTGTATCTAAAACAAACCCTTCTTCTGCAGTCAGAGTAGCTAAATTTAATTTTGCTACTTGAGATCCGTGTACTTTTAGTTGCTTTTTTCCTATAGGCTGCTCTTGTTGAATACGTATAAAATGGCGTGGAGCTACTATCCTTTGATTCTTTAATTCAGGATTACTAACATCTATAGTACCATCCTTCTTGTAGATATTTATAGGATTTTGTATTGTATTACCTACTTTGAAAGCGCTTTCATGTGCAGCTCTATGGAATCTATTCTCTTCCATAAATACCCTTAACTTATCTAATTCAGAATCTTTAGTAAATGCAGCTACTAACGGGAATTGAGCTGACTTGATATACAATAAAGAACTACCTAACCGTCCTGCTGTAACAGGCTTCATAGGCTGGAACCATCCTTTTTCTGCTTGAGTNAATTCAGCATTAGGGTCTCTTGCTTTACCTAAAAGCCCNNTAAACTCAAGCTCACTAATTACTCCTTGAGCTAACAGAATACTTAANTGCTCTTCCGCTGTAACAAACTCAGCACCATCAGTTGCTTCAATAGCTTGATACATTGATAACTCTTCTTTTGACAGACCTAATGATTTTAAATACGTCATATTACGTGCCGTCATTATCTGATCGGCTATAGGTAATATATGTATCTCATGGTTATTCCTTGTTCTAACTTTTCCTCCTCCTATAGGTTCATTCCACTGTACTTGTGGTATAACATTTCCTGGAGCAATCATAGAAGCAAAACGTTTCCCTGTATTATCCATAGTGCCCTTTGCATCGTTTTTCCAAAAAGCACCTGGATCTCCAACAAACATTGTTGTAGTATTAGTCTTAGCCGCAAAACTATCTAAAGTGAATTTAGCTACGTATGTTAAAAACGCAGCATACGATTCGACTCCTTTATCAATTTCTTTATAATCTTCTCCTAAGTGGTTTGCTATATAGTTGTACTCTTTTACACTAGGGTCTAAATATGACAGACCATTGATTAATCCTGTTTCTGGGTTTCTTCTTATTACTGTCCCATCTAATGACGTTAATATAGATTGTAAATCTCTAGTAAAACTGCTGTGTAATATATCTTTTGCTTGTTTATGAAGAAGAGCGATATCTGTTATATCTAACATTTTATCGTGAGGTAAAGCTTCAGTAAGTTGTGGGATAAATACAAAGGCTTCAGCTTTTAACTGATTGGTTGTTAGGCCGTTTGTCTGCCCAGAAGATTTGTATAAACGTATTTTATTAATACGGTTTATCTCCATATCTACAGATGGCTTTATATACTTATTATAGTACTTACCAAACTCTTTATCGTTCACAAAATCTCCTATAGCTAAATCTTCTAACTGTTTAGTTGCAGGTTCTACAGAAGTCTGCATTTGAGTTATAATCGCAGGAATATTTATCAAAGGCATAGTATGCTTATCTCCTATAGTAGGAAGCATATGACGAGCAAACATTTTCTTATTACCTGTGTAAGTTTCTAACTCATTTCCATAGGTAATTAAAGCCATTAAGTTTCTATCAGATTCCGTCATACCGTGGAACCCTCTAGCGTCTTGCGTGCTCTTACTCATATTTAGACCATCTACGTAGTCTAACTGAATCTTTTCTCTATTTTGTGCAGATCCTGTTGCTTTTATGATATAGTTCCCCTCGTCTACCCAGTCCGTAGACTTTCCTTTCTGCATCTTAATTTCATTAAGACGTTGTGTAATTAACTTAGGTGCGCTATGCTGATGACGTACTTTACCTGAGATATCTCTACTTGAGTTCTGTATAAAAGCACGATCGTATTTAGCTCCAAGAGTAAAGAGTTTCTCTCCTGACTTGTTTTTATCTAACGTTAAAAGATTTACATTTAAATCTGCACCCGGCATTGTTAACCCGCGTAAAAGATTTCTAAATTTACCGAAGATAGATTTTGCATTGGTTTCTTTACCCGCTTCTAAATCTCTTTCTATACCATGCATTTCATCTTTAGAAAACACATCAGCAGGGATAGTAATACCTAGTTTATTATAGAAAAACTTAGAAAGTAACTTTGCTTTTTCTTCATGCGTATTTTCTTTAGAGGTAATAGCATCCATACCTTTTAGTAAAGCTTCTACTTTTACAGGGTCGACCTCTAGATTTTCTGTCTCTGGGTTTACTTTATAAATTCCATAGCGTAGTAATTTACCTGTAGCAAGAGGAGTAATAGCCCTTTGCATATTCTCATAATTACTAGAGTGTGTAAACGTTTGAGAAGACTTCCCTCCCATGCCTGTCATTTTATCTTCTGCAACAGAAGGAGTAAGCTTTACTCCTATCATTCTAGCAGCGTCTTTAGCTCCAAACGTAACTAACTGCTGACGCATTTGTTTTACTTTATCAATCATATACTTCTTCCTCTTAGCGTCCTTCTCTCCTATGATATCATAGTTCTCTACATCTAAAGACTTTATAATAGATTTAAAGTATCCGTACTCATTTAGTGAGCCCTCTAATCTCTTTTTAACAGAATCCCAGTTATACTGTTCCCCTGGCAATCCAGACAACACCTCATTTAAATTCTCTACAGCAGTTGCAAAATCAACATACTTTAACTGACCAAAAGGAGTAAACGTCTCCGCGTTTAATTCAGTGTGACTAGTAGAAAGCAAACGCATCTTTAGTTCAAATCTCAAAGTATTCTTAGGATCAGCTCCAAAAGCAAAGTTATCATCAAAGGCTTGTAAAGGATTTTCAGAAGCCATTAACTCATCTTCAGTAAGTAACTCAGAATCTTCCACAGACTCTTTACCTACTAGTTCATTTAATACCAACTCGATAGAAGCACCTGAAGTTTTTATAGTCCCTTGATTAATACGTAGTACTTCTAAGAAAGTTTGCATCATCAATGTTCTAAAACGTCCCGGCTCTAAAACCTTGTCATAGAAATCTATCTTCTTTTGAATAGCTTCAGTCTGCTCATAAGACTTTAGCTTCTCTAACTGTCCTTCTAATTTCTGACGGACAAGCCTATTCAAATCCTTTGCTTGTAAAGGCTTAGCTCTATTGGTAGTCATAGAGTGAGTGAGAAGTAGATTAGCTATATTACCTGATAGAACATTAACAGTCATAGCTACTTGGCGTGCATTCATCCCCTCTACCCCATAAAGCTTACCCGCTCTATCCATATTTGTACCTGTTGAAACTGCAGGTGATGGAATAACTTGAGGTACACTATCATCAAGTTTAACATCACTAGTTGGTTGATTTAGAGCAGCTAATTCTGCATCATATTTAGCGTTGATTTTAGCTGCAATTTTAGATTCTTTTAAAGCATAATCTCTATCCTTTTTATATTCAAGAGTTCCTCTTTTGTGGTTACTAGATATACCTACAGCATCTAATTCTTCTTGTCTTCTTCTTTCTACATCCTCAACCTCACTAGCTGGTTGCGTACCCCTTAGCTCCTCTCTAACCTCCATTAAAATCTTAGGAAACTCTTTACCCCATTTACCTTTATCTTGTGTATGAGTTAATGTAGCATTACCTGTCGCTAATAATTTAGCCCGTGCGTTCGAATCCTGAGTAAAAGATTCTCTCATAATATCCTTCATTATATTTGAAGAATCCTGATCCCAACTATAAGTTTCAAAGTCAATCCCAATAGACTTACCCCCTATTCTTTTCTTTTCAGCACTAGATTTAGCATTAAATATATCTTGAACCCACTTATCCACAACCACCTGCAGCAGTGCAGGTGTAGTTGTAGTATCTGAAGGGTCAATACTTGATGTATTAAAATAATCTTTTTTGGCAACCTGAAAGGCCTCTTCTACTGACACATAATCAAGCCCCTTATATTTAAACTGTCTAAAAGCAAAATTACTTAAGCTTGCATTCTCTCCTGTTCCTGCATATATATTTATAGCCTCCCTAGTTGGTTGTGTTAATGGAGCTATAGTAAGCTCTAACCCTTGCATCTTAGCCTTTTGAAGACTGCCTAACTTTCCAGTTATACCCAAGAAATTAGATAAAGGCAGCTGTTCATTAGGAAACCCATTCATATTGTCTATCAAAGCTTCTACCTTAACTTGCTGAGAAGCATTTAAAGTAGCAGTACTTGCTAGCTTACCTTTAGGTGTAGCTTCTTCTCCAAATTTAATATCAAAAGTAACCTCTTCAGAAGTAGTCCATTCTTTAGCAGCTCTATTCATAGCCTTTTTACCTAGACCTAATGCTTGTTCTTCTGTGTACGTGCCTAAAGAATTAGCTTCTGCATCTGTTCTAGATTTTACTTTAACCGTTACAGATACAGTCTGTCCTGCTAAATCTAATCTATTTAATTTGTTTGGTGTTTTACCTTCACTAGCTGGAAATAAATCAAGTTGAGCAGACCCAGGGTAGTAATCAATTTCTGATTCTTGTACAAACTTTTTAAATCCTTGCATATCTTGATTTGAACCAAGTACAAGCATCCTTTTAGCTACTGCTATTCTATAGCCTCCTTTCCTATAAGACTGCGACGGTCTTTCGACTACATCTTCCGTGTAATCATCTTTAGGGTTTATTAAAACTTTATAATCTTTCCACTGTGATGTCTCCTTATAGGGACTAACAGCATGCCCTTCATACACTACGTATCCTCCAGGCCATCCATACTTCCTATTAGTAGCTCTAGAATCCGCTATCAATCTTTGTATGCCCGCCTCAGGATCTTTATGTAAATCATATCGCGTACTTACTGTAAAAATATCTTTTGTTTTACTATCAGGGAATATTGTTTCTAAATAAGCAGAATACTGAGCAGGTGTGCCAATAGAAGAAAGATTTGGAGACATGCGAAATACATCATGTACTCCTTTTTTAACTATATTATTTACATTGCCAGGAAAAAAGTCATACTCATCATTTTTGTGTAACGCTTCCTCCTCTTTTTTCTCACGCTGTTCTTTTTCTTGTAGCTCTTCTGAAACATCTACTGGAGGTTGAGTAGGTACTATCACACGAGTAGGAGTTTCTGAATCTACCACTTCGTTAACAGCTCTTTCCTCTACTACCTCTCCTACTTGCAGCTGTATAGAATTATAATTACTCGCTATATGAACATTATTCCCATTTACATTTGCCTTTATAGGAGCTCTCTCTGTCGTAAATAATCTATTTAACAACCACTCTTTATAAGGAACCTCTTCACCTATAACTAATTCGTTATCCTTTCCTATTGTAATAACTTTAGGCCACATCATCTCTTCATTCTCCATATGAAGATCTCTCCCTTCTGTTGTAGCACTCTTCTTCATTCTCATTAGAGCATCTACTATAGCTTCTCTTTTATTTTCAGAAACCCGTACCCTCTTTACTACACTTTTATCTCCTGTTCGTGTACCTGCAGGCATATCATCTATTGCCTGTGTGTCATCTAAATCAAATAATTTTATGTCTAGCCTACCTGGCGAACCGTCTAGTGCAGTAGCTCCAGTTAAAATATCCATATGCACCCCTTGCTTTCTATTTAAAAACTGTTTAGTAGTAAAAGTAGTTGAGTCTACATTAGACTTATAACCTGTTAGAATAGATATTAATTTAACAAACTGTCGCTTGTTTCTATTTATCTCTTTTTTAGTTATATCCTCTTTAGCTTTTTCTAAAGGAACTCCTAACTTTTCAAACACAGCTAAAGAAGCATTATAAGATTTTTGTGTCATACCTACAGCTTCAGCAGTACGCATACCATTAAAAATATCAACTACCATAGCAGCCTGGTACATAAACTCAGCTTCTGCATGTCCAGTCAACTCACCATCTAAAGGTATCCACACATTCTTTTGTGTTCTAAAATCTTTGACAATCATATAGTGCTTACCTGTAGTGCTTAAATCAGGTCGTTTCATAGCAGGTATGTTGACTAAAGGATCTGAATCTTTTACAGCATCTCTTGTATCTGTACCTAAAACAAAAAGTACTTGTTCTACGCCATCTGCATTATGCACTGCGTCAATAGCCTTGCCTCTATTATTAACAAGTGTTTTCTTATCAGGCCCTTTTCCATAAATTTTAGAACCTCCATTTTCTGACTCTTCTACACCGCTCACACTAGCTCTTACAGTCTTTCCTTCAGATAATAACTGTTGAACTTCTGGACTAATTAGAAATTTATCTTTTTTAGAACGTGGAATATATCCTATTTTATTGCCGTTATAGATTATATCTATAGAGCCTTCATACTCTACTCCAGCTTTTAATGTAATCTCTGCCCCTACTTTTAAACCACCCGCTAAAACTTGCATTGCTCCTTCAGGATATACTTGATTAGGAACAGCTTTCATAGAATACGGATCATCTAATGTCAATGGAATAGGAGCTGTTTCTCCCTCCATTACGCTTAAATTACCAGGAGCTGACTGCTCTTCTTCTATTGCAGGCCCTCTTGCTACTAATAGAGAAGGTTGTTGTATTACGTTATTGCCTAAAACAATTTTAGGTTTACGTGTTTCTCTTACAAGTGTTTTACCTGGGTCTAAAGTCTCATCTACTACATACTCTATATTGCCTTTTAATCCGTTTTCTAAAGGTACTCCTGTATAATTTGTAGCTCGATAACCTTTATCATGTAAGATTTTTCTTAAAGGCTTTAATGTAAACTTAACTAACTCCTTTACAGACCTACTAGTTTGTTTAGTCTCCATATAATCATAAAGACCCATAATAGTGTTTAAAGCAGAAATATCTTTATTGCTATTTATAAATACTTTTACTGCCTCTATATAAGATAAAATCTTTTCTGGTATAGTTATTTCTTTGATAGGAGCAGGATCTTCTTCTTGAACCTGTTCGCTTGTAGATGGTTCTTCTACTACTTCTTCCTCTACTTCCTTTTCTGATCCAGTTTTAGTATCTGTTTCTGCAGCAGGAGTAACACCTTCTTGCTCATATAACTCATCTGTTATAATAGCATCTTCATTTGTAGTTAAGTCTGAAAAAGGACTCTCTTTTCCATCGTCATCAGAAAAATCTTCTATAATTACAGACGGCACATCTTCTTCATACCTATCCATATCTAAATCTTCTTTTACACCCTCTTCCTTCTTAGCATTTTCTATACTTTCTTCTTGTTCATAGGCTTCTTCTTGCCTTTGGTCGTACTCCGCTATTTCGCGAGCACCTTTCTCTTCAGCAGTTTCAGCATACATTGCTGCAATCGCTCCTTGCATACGGTCTAAAAACCTTTGGTACCCGCCAGGCTCTATTAAATCATTATAATTCTCGATTAACACTTTACGATCTAAAGTCACTTCCATTAAGTCTAAAACGTCTTCGTTTAACCCTTGCATATCTACATCGGTTACTCTTCTGCCTACTGCTTTTAAAGCACGGTTCATATCTAAAAGACCTTGTAGTCTAGCTTCTTGCTTTTCTAAATCATATTCATAAGACCCGTCTATATTTTTACGAGAAAATAATGCACTTGAAAGCTTTTCTGCTTTTTCTTTAGCTACTTCTAACTCTTCGGAAATCCTATTTATTTCTTGTGCTCTTTTTTCTGCTTTTTTAGGATCGATATTTTTAATTATTTTTCTCTCCATTTTAGTCTTAAGCTGTTTCTCTATACGCTTTATCTTATCGTCTAAAGAAACCATCTCATCAACTTCTTCTGAAGTCATCTCTAATTCACTTGCTAAGTGTGAAGCATCTAATATCTGATCCCCATTAAAAGTCTTTAATTTCTCAGCTATAGAATCTGCAATATACTTTTCTCTTACATCTTTATCTTTTAAATTATAAATCATGTTAGCTATGCCGGCGTGTATATCAGGATTTTCTCCTCTGTATATCTCAGAAGCAGCATCATAAGCTTCTTTTACACCGTTCATCTTTTTTACATAGCTAGAGTGAACTTCTTCTTTACGAGCTAAAACTTCGCTATCTGACATATTCATAGCGCTTTCACCTAATAACTCTCTATACTCTTCTACAGACATATCATCCAAAATCTCTTTACTTTCTTGGATAGCATCGTCAAACCTACCTGTTGTAATCTTACTTGTAGCGTGAGCAAATATCTGATTCGCTTCTATATCTTTTGCTTGTTTAAAATCATTGTTCTCATAGGCTATATCCGCTTGACGGATAAGACCTTTCTGAGTATTCATATGTTGAAACTCTGACTCTAGAATAGAAACCACATCCCCATGCTTTTTATGAAGATTAATAATATTATCTACAGCTTTATCTTTAGCTGATTGCCTATCCTTACGTTCTTTTATACCGCCCATCATTTTAGGAGTATAATATGTTCCGTCAGCATTTTGTGATTGTATACGTAATACATTAGGAACTCCTAGAAAACCTAAACCAAATCCTATAGCTATTTCTTTAAAGCCTTCAGCAGTAGTATACGATCCTTTTAACCCATCTAAAAAAGCTTCAGTNGTATTAACTGTCTTATTAGTGTTTTCTGGATTATACTTTTCTGCAATGTAGTGTTCTGCGCCTCGTCCTATAACACCTTGACCTCCTTCTTCTACAAATCCTTCATATAATCCTATACGTAATCCTGCAGTACGCCTTAGATTTCTTCCCCAAGCAGTACCTCTAGACATATCTAATAAATCAGGTAAAGCTTCTTCTGTCATCCCATAAGCTTTTGCTGCTTTACTTTTTGCTGCAGCGCTTAAAGAAGACTTAGGGATAGTCTTAACGGTCTTCATGCCTCTACGCAACGAAACTCCAAATAATCTTGGGAACATAAGCATATTAGAAATACTTACTAATGCTAGATTAGCTCCAAATACAGCATCTGCTTCACCTCCAATTTCTTTACGGAAATCTTCTTCCATCTGCTCAGTGTAAGTGCCCTCTCCATATAACTCTTCATACTGAGCTTTATGTGCCTCACCTGCAGTATTCATCATTGCTCTTGCTTCTACCCCGGCTTCCATACCTCCTCCCGTAAGAATTTGTCTACCTAGTTTACCTGCAGCATTTATAGAATCTATACGTGCTCCTTTTGCTCCTGCTCCTACTAACCCTTTCCCTGCAACTCTTCTACTAGTATCTTTGGCTATAGCTTGAAACCCTTTAATTGCATCATCAATAAATTGACCTTTAATAACTCTTTTACCACCTGATATTATTCCTTTAGCTATACGTGCTCCACGTGCTGCTAACCCTGCAGTTGCTGCTATTTGTGCTGGAGCTGCGGTACCTCCTGAACCTACTGTAACAGCAGATAAAATAGCCTCTGTAGCTACAGCACCTACTACAAAACTCATAGCTCCTAAAATATCATCAAAAAGAAAATTAGATGCTTTTTGTAATCCAGTTTGATTACCTCCTCTTTTAATTTCAAAATACTTATCGTAGTCTTCTTGAAAAGAATCTAACCCACGTTGCATACCATTGTCATATAAAGCAGTTAAATCCCCTTGAACTAAAGCATTGACGGCTCCTGGAATCATAGCTAGTCCTTTAGTAGTTTCTAGTACAGTATCGCCTGCAAACTGCAAAGTTCCATTTAAAAGCTTTTCCCAACTATTTTGTGCTTCTGCTGATCTATCAGCTGTATCCTCCCACCCTGTAAAAGTAAATCCTTTGTCTAGACCTGTTACCATAGTCCGATGCCCAAACTGGTCTAAGTCGCCTCCTACAAAAGAACCTGCATCATTATAAAGACGAGCATAGCCATCTTTATCAGTAAAAGTCATACTCTCTAATCCATCTGTAAATGTATCAGATATAGGAGCACTTTCTTTTTTCTCAGGTTTTTCTATTTTAGGTTCTTCTATTTCAGGTTTTACAGTTTCTGGCTGCCCCTCCATAGCTTGATTTATATCTTCTGTAGACGCTGTTCCAAGATCAGTTAGACCTAATTGCCCAATGTTATTATTCTCCATTATTAATAAAGCTTATTAGAGTCCATAATTATTTTGTAAAACAGTTCTTCCTACGTATGTTCTTACTTCTCCAGGAGATTCAAAACGCCATCTAGCTCCTCCACTACTAAGAATTTGATTTCCTTGATCGTCATAAGGTACGAAATAGTCTCCTTCTCTTTTAATAGTCAGCCCTCCTTCTCTAGCATTAGGTAAGTCTACTTTCTCTGACGTTTTATCCATAAGGAATGCCCCTACTTGAGGATAAGCTATACTAGACATTAAAGGAAAGAAAGCTTTTTTAGTTTGCGGAGAAGGAGTATTGACAAATACTTGATTTATTAACCCTAAAGAGTTGTCTTGTATTTGCGCCATATCTTCTGGCATCATTTCAATATAAGCTACACCTGAAGGAGCAGCGTCTCTATCGTTACCTCCATCAACCTTAGACTGACTATTCATAGTTAAAGCTATAATAGCATTACCTGCAGGAGAAAGAGCACTTGTTAACTGTGCAGATTTAATTCTATTAGGGTCTATAGGCCCATCTTCTTGTTGTATCTCTTGCCCTTCTCCATCATAATCAATAATATTGTGATATCCTTTTTGAGATACTATAGTCATTAATGTTTGGTCCATTACACTTTTTTCTGTCCCATCGTTAAAAAGCTGTATAGTTTGATCTTCTCCGTCACCGCCATCTGTTAAAGTATTTCCTAGAACACCGCTTGTAGTAACTACCTGATTAAATTCATCTTTGTAAATCCCATCTTTAGAAAAACTTTGCGCTCCTACTCCTCCAGCTGTTATCCTAGAATTCATCTGTAAAAGACCTGCATTCTCTAGCTTTTGATTAAGCGAATCTTCTACTTGCATAGCTTGTTCTGGAGCTAATCTAATATAAGGAGTATCAAACATTTCATTAGATAAATCATTCATATGAATTCTACCTTCTGGAGTGTCTCGATAAGCTTGTAAAGCAGGATATGCTTCACTGCCATCTTCAGATTCTCCAAGACTATATATAAACTCTTCTAACTCTTTTTTATTTCTAAGAGGGTCTGTTTTAGTTTTGAATAATTTCATCATAGCAGCTGTATAATCAGGACGTTTAGTTACTTGCCCCATAAATCTTTGAGGCTCTCCTGTTTCAGGATTCATACTTGAAAACGTAGCAGGATTATCTCCTGAATCTACAACATTTTCAGCGCCAAAATTCATAATCATTTTGTTCTTATCTTCATTATACTTTTTAGTAAGAACATTGTTAGACTGTATATTAACAAATTGCTGATCTGATACCATATCCCCAACCATATTACGTATTTGAGTTGCATACCCTGGAAGATTCTTTTCTTCTTTAGCTTGGTCTATTAAACCTTCAACATTATTATACATATTCTGCAAATAAGGAGCATCATTAGGAGACGCCTCTGCTATTTGAGCAGCTAGAGCAGTTTTGATTTTAGTACTTTGAGCATCAGCTGCATATGCCTGTTTATCTAACCTGTCGTAAAGACGAGCTACAGACTGCGTAGGAATACCCACCATAGAAGGTTTGTACTCTAACATATTTAGTTTATCTGGTAGAAATGTTGCCATAATTTTAATCTTTATTTTTGTAGCCTATCCAATTTCCCTCTGCATCATATCCTGTATCATAAGGTCTTCCAACGGCTTCCATTTGAGCCGCTAAGTTAGACTTATAAACGTTTGCTAAGTAGTCTTGTGCAGAAGAAGCTAACACATTTAAAGGTTGCTGTCTAGCAGAAGTCTGCAGCATCTCCTTTTTATTCTTAAAATTAGTACTATCCTGTAAATAAGAATTTCGTAAAGCATCGTTTGTCATACGCACTTGAGTAGACATAGCATCGTAACGAGCACGTGCTGCTTGTTCTTGTTGAGAATCTTGCTGAAGTAACCCACTATTAGATTTTAAACGCTGTGCCATAACCTGTTGGTTTAAAGCCGCCGCTTGCTGTCCTTGTAAATTAGTGTTCTGCATAACAGCATTACTAGCATCTTTAACTTCTTGTAATTGTTGACCTATGTTTGATTTATAATTAAACTGCGGCATCATAGTAGTAATAGGTTTAGGAGGTCCTTGCATGTTTTCCAATGCTCTTCCCTGTATCCTAGCACTAGCTAAAGCAGCTAGCCCTGGAATAGCCATTAGCGCTGAAGGGTTTCCCATATCTAAATCATATGTGTCAGGTCCTTTAGTTTCCCAAGTCTTTGTTTCAGGATTCCATTGCTTTTTTTCTTCTGTTCCTTTTTCTTTATCTTTCTTTTTATCTTCTTTTTTGTCTTCTACAATTTCTGGAATTACGTCATCATTAAGAACCTCTGTCTGCCCTACGTCTCCTCCTATAAAGGATGGCAACACATTATATGTGTTAGGATCTGCAGCTCTATCTTGCTCTATTCCTCTTGCTCTCGCACCTACCTGTTCTCCTTTCCTATCTCCTGTTGTAACCACATCATCCATCCTGCCTCCAGCTCCGTCAATATACATCCAAGAAGGAAGGTATCTTCCTGCTCCGGCTCTTAACCACCAATCTTTATCGTCTTGTACTCTTGCGTCATAACCAGAAATTTCTGCATTAACTCCAGGTGCTAATTCTGTTGCAAAGTCACCTTCTATTACTTCTCCATCTTCTCTAGGGCCTTCTGGAATTAAAAAAGAATGTAACTGCTCTCGATTAGATGTAGTACGTGCCCATGTATCTGCATTATCTACAGTGTTTTTTAAATCATCTATTGAGCGATACCCTAATTTATTAGGGCTTGCATTAGACTTAATGTTTTTATAAATATCAGGATCTTTTAAAGCTTCAAGCGCTTGTTCTTTTGACAATCCATTATTTACTAACGACTGCAATAAAACACGGGTAGCGTCAACTGAAATTCCATAACCTGCATCTGGCGTTGTATTATAAATTACATGGCCCTTATCTTTTGCATAAACATTAGCTCCAATAATCATGTTGTCAATACCAGGTTCATTACGACTATTAGCCCTCCCTTCACTTACACCATAGTTATCTCTACCCCATTGCATAATTTCTTCATATGTAAAGTCTGGAGAAGCATTATCCATAAAAGCATTAACTCTAATTTTACTTTGCTCTGCTTTTGGCAAAGCATTAAACTCCTTTAAAAGTTTTTTAGCAGCTTCATCTTTTTCTGCTTGATTTGGCAAAATTCGAGTAGAAACATTTGGGTTTGTAGATTCATTAATGTATGTATTGCCTAAATAACCTCTAGCGAGACCAGAAGCCGTCATAGTAGCTTCCTCAGGAATAACATTATTCTCTGCACTTAAAATAGATGGGTTATTGCCATAAATAGTAGCATTTTTCCCATCTTCCTTTATTTGATCATATAAAGCTTGCGGTGGAGGAACAAAAGGATCGTACTGTGCTTGAAATCCTTGATTCTCTTGAGAAGAAGAAGGAAGAGGAATAGGTAAACTTTGTTGTAAACCTTTATCTGGGTCCAATATAGAATCAATTTGCGTAGCCGGACTTGATTCTAAGCGCTCTAAAGATTCAAAAGGCTCACGCTCTACTTCTTCCTCTATAGATTCTTCAACAGCAGGAGGGAACGGATTCTCCCAATCAGCTGGAGCTTCATCTGGGAACCTTTCATAATAAGGACGTTCAAAAAGCAATTCAGGCTCTGCGCCGCTATGTCCTACATTTACAGTAGGAATGTTTCCTTTTAAAGCTTCTGCTACAATAGAGTCTAACTCATCAGGATGATTTTTAGCATACTCCATTAAATCCGATAATTCGTTTTCAGCACTAAACGGATTTTCTGTAAACTCTGCTTCAAGGATAGTCTTCATGCTTTCCTCAAACTGTGCAATATCTATTGATGAGCCCTCTGTAGGACCGCCTTCTGCATATTCAGGTTTAGTATACCCTCCATACCTAGCTTGCATATAATCCATATCATTAGGCATAGGAGCTTCCATTTGCGCTTGAGGCTGCTTACCTATACGCATACCCTCATTAGTCTCTTGAAGAGAAGCTAAAGCAGCTTCTGCTTTATTTAAGTTAATACGTGCTGAGTTAGCCATAGGTCCAACAGGGTACTTTTTTAAAGTTGCCTCCTGTTTAGCTTTAAACTTTGCAATTTTAGCTGCTACTTGAGCAGGTGTCATATTTTTACTCATGAGATAAGTTTTAGTATATCTGTTGCATCAAACGTCATGTCTTCTGAATCGCTAAATACATAAGGTGAATCATGGGATTGTCCCGAAGCATCCATAAATGGTTCAGTTGCTCCTTGCGTAGCTATGCCTCCTCTTTCGTGCGCGGGTCCTTCTGCTTGGTATAAATTAGAAGCTACCTGTTTATAGTTTCCATTTCCTACAGCTACAGGTGCATCTCCCGGTGAAGCTAACATAACTTCTCCACCTTCTGTTTCATAGTCTGCTTGCCCCGTAGGTCCTCCATGTGCTTTAGAATTATTAAAATTTAAATATCCTGGATATTTTTTATTAATTTGTTTAACAGTTAAATCTTCAGTAGATAATGTGTTGCCTACATTTCCTCCTTGTACAGTATAATATTTTTCAAGCCCACTGTTATTTTTTAAATACCTTTTCCATTTTTTATCATTCCAATTTTCAGGTTTTGTCATTTTTCTTTCACCAGTTCCTATAATCATATCTGTGTGTGAACGATAACTGTCTCCTGCCCCTTTTCCTGCCTTCGATTGGCTCTTAAACCAATCATACCCTTCTCCATAGCTGGGTTGACTTGAATCTGCCGACCCTTTAAATAAAATATCTCCTGCCTGATAAGGAGTATTTCGTTTTGTTCGATTAGCTGACCAATCATGCTTGTCGTCAAAAGCTGCATTAATATACGTAGAATGAGCAGCGCTTGTCTTAAAATTAGGATCTACTACCTGTGCTAAAGGTGAAATAGTAGCCCCACTCCACGGAGTTCCCCTATTCCACAGATCTCCTGGCTTCCAACCCGGAGGTGGTGCATTTTGAAGAACTTGATTATCCTTACTAAACCCTACATTTGGGAATAAAGTATCCTGAATATATCCAGACACTCTTGGGTCCCACTCTTTGTAAGTGCCTCCCGTGTTAGGATTGTGAAATCTGTTCATCTGTTCTGCTGCAGCCATTTCTAAACGTGCCTGCATCATCTCAGTCTCAGTCATAGGACTATCAAATACATTTGATCCTGTTCCTTCTGGCTCCACTCCTAAAAATGCAGGCGACATCTCTAAAGGACCTCCTTCTCTATACTTTTTGTATTTAGTGTTTGAGGTAGCTCCTCCATAATTCCTTGAAGCGAGATCCTCATCACCAATAGTCATAGCCTTGTACCCTGTAATTCCTTTTGCAATAGGTGCTGCAACATGTTCTGCTTTCCCTAACAAAGCTAGTCGTCTTGCCAAATTAATTGAACCTGCGCTATTACCCAAAAGAGGAGTAGCAGCTAATGCATCAGTAGTAGCAAATCCTCCATATAAAGCAGCCTTTGCCGCGTCACCTTTCCACCCATAATACCCACTTCGTAATCCACTAACCCCTGCATTGACTCCATCAAGTACTGCACTAGCTGTAGTTCCTGCTACAGGTATACCCTCCGCTCCTATAGCAAGACCACCTAATCCTATTTGCACAGAGTCAAGAGGATTGTTATAGGCTGTAGTACCTACATCCTTTGCGGTATCTTTTATTCCTCCATAAACCTTACTCGCGTGCACTTTACCTTGATTTGTTTTAGCAACCTCTTCATTAACAGCCATTTCAAGTTCTGTCATATTAGACAGTTTATCCTGTTTAACTGAAGGAGGAGTAATATTAGTTATTCCTTGCATACGTAATATGTTTGCCCATTCTGCCTCACTCATCCCTTCAGGTTTTTTCATTCCTGTAGGACCTCCAGTATCATACTTTTTTAGTATGTCTGCAACAGCTCCTCCATACTTTGCATAAGGCCCTGATAACCCTAAATTACCTTGACTATTTAAATTTGACATTTGCCTTGAATACTCTAAAGCATTTTGACCTTGTTGATCTATTCTCCGCTTGTTTGAGTCTGCTAAATCTTCATCCCATTGTTTAGCTGCTTTATTAGAAGAAGCTAACTCTCCCACCACTGATATTCCCGCTGACGCTAAAGCACCCCAAGGACCTAAAGCCATTCCTCCTGCGGCTCCTGATACTGCAGATCCTAATATATCTCTTCCCGAAGAGGAGGGTCTAACATTATCTGTAGTATCGTCACTTTGTGCAATCATAGTTCCTGCAGTACCTAAAGCATTTGCGCCTAAAGCCTGTAGCCCTTCCTTTTTTAAGTGAGCTGCTTGAGCTGCAGCTATTTGACCTGGCGCTAATCCTTCTTGAGTTTTATTTAAAGGACTATTATATACAGGCATTTTGTATTGGTCTATATTAAATCCTGCTCCTTGCATACCTAACCCTGCCTCTCCTCCTATACCAGTATTAAAACCTCCCATAGGCGAAGTTCCTGTTCCTACTGCATTAGTATTCCATAAATTCTGATTCTGTGTTTGATAAGGCAATACCTGAGAATTCTGTGCTAAAGGGTCAGCCTGATAAGCAGTAGATCCTACAAACATTTCGTGTCCTGGCGTTGGTGCGTGCGGTACTCCTCCTCCATCATGCATTTTCGGAACCTTTTTCTTCACAGGCTTAGAACCTTTAGTTCCTATCCCCGCCGAATTAAAATACGCATTTAATACGCTTTCTGCTAGATTGCGATGCTTCCCTTTTTTTCCGTTAAATTTTGCCATCATTCATTTATTATTAATCTACCTGTAACTTTTTCGGACTTTAGCATCTACATCATATAGGTACAAAGCATTAGTAGTATGTTCAGTATTTGCTAGCGTAAGTCTAACATTAGCAAAATTCCCTACAAATCTTTTTTGCTCATTCCATGGTTTTTCTGTATCTATATTAGCGTCTATAACTGCTCCTTCTTCATCAATAAAACTTAAAGTTCTGTCGTTTACTAAATCTCGAAATTGGTTAAAAAACCATTTATAATCTGTTCGCCTCATATTTCCACTAACATCCTCTCCCCCATTAACTCCTCTAGCAGTTCTTATTAAAGATATATTTCCACTGCATTGATAATCATTATAAACCATAGCATGTGTAAAAGTAACATCATGTTCTTTATGAGATACCGCCTCAGGATTTCCATCTACAACTTTAGTATACCAATTAATATCACTAAGTATAGCTCCTTGACCAAATGGAAAAGCAATATCTATATAAGCACTTTTTCGTTTAAGTGCAAAACTTCCTACAGGTTTTGTAAAATCATTATGCTTATAAATACTTAAACCTACCGTTCCTACAGGTCCTAAATCTGCTCTTAAAGTAGTATTTATACTATATAAAGCATCTCTAGTAGACACTAAAGAAAGTGTATTATAATTATGAAAACTAGTCCAACTGTTATTTGCAGGTGTATATGAAAGATAAAAATCTTTTACATTTTTAGTGCCTTCGTAATAGGCTGTTTGCCCTTCTGCTTGTTCTACTGAAGAATCTTCTATATAAGCAAGAGTGTTTATAACAAAGTCATCTTCTGACTCCCCTTCCCAATTTCTTAGATGGAAAATAACTCTTTCAAACCAAGGGTCATATGTAGTTTGAATTCCTGGAAAAAACCCTAATAAAGCTTCTGTTGATTTTACGTCTTTCCTTACTTTTAAGTTTGTTTTTAAAAAATTAGATAATCCTAAAGCCCCTATATTAACTAACTTATCAGTATACTGAAACAACTTACCCTGAGACTCATCTGCAAAGAAATAACCTAAAGGTGTAAGAGCACAACTTAATTGATGTTGCGTTCCTCCATACCCATAAGTAGTAGGTATAACTTCTATAGGTTTAGTAGCAAAAATATCACCATCTCCAAAAGTAATTTCTCCTGTAGAAGTAGCAAGTTTTTCTTGCCCTCTTGTAACAAAAAGACCTAAGGCATGGTGTATAATTAATTTATCATTAAATCCTTGCAAGTTTACTATTTCTCCTCTACTTCGAGTTTGCTCATAGCTATCTAATACAGGAAAGAATCTTAAATTTACATCTTTAGCGTCATCTGTTTGTGCTTGAGATCGTGCTACTCGATAAGGTAAAGTAGGAGCTGTTACAGTATCTAAAGTATATACACCTGGCTGTTTCCAGTCGTTAAGCTTTAAATATGATATGTCATATGTATAATCATTAGACTGATCTGGATCTATTGTACGCTCTGCAGAACCTAGGTACGTAAACGTATCCATAGCACTTTGAGTAGTATCTATAAACTTAGGATTAATAGGAGACATTAAGTGCACGTTATGCCCTATACGAACTGTTCCAATATCAGAAGCATAAGAAACGTTATGATTCGTACTGTCTAGGCTATCGTCTTCCGCATAAGATGATGAATCCCATCCAACTTGAGATGTGCTTCTAAAGCGATGTCTTGAATAATTTAAATCTCCATATACTTTTGAATATTCAACTCTTCCAGCGACTCCAGAATAGTACTCTCCTAATGCTGTAGTAAAAGCTGCAGTTTCATTTGCAGGACCTGTAGTTACATCTTCTAATGTATCAGCCGTTATCATTCCTGTACACGCAACTAAATCTTGAGTATTATAATAACTGTAAACATTATCTCTATAAGTGCAATAGTTAGTAATACCCCCAGCGCTAGTAGACCTACTATCAGATAGATAACCTGCTTGAGTACCACTTACATTTCCATAGTAAGGTGATATTCTATCTAGTAAAAAACCAGTTGTAGGTGTAGTAGCTCCCGACGAAGAACCTGACACATGAGAAAGTCTAGTCATTAAATGATCTGCATAATCAATACGATTAGACGATGTAGTCGATGTACTAGGATTAGGAGTGTGATTGTTAGTTACTGTAATATCTTCAGATATCCACTTTATATTAAAAGATAATGATTCTTCTGAACCTCTATTATCTATCTGATTTTCAGTATCTATAACTCCAGCTGCTATATATTTACTATCTTGAATTGGTAAAATTGCATGCCTATTACGTACTCTATGAAATCTTGAGTAACTTCCTCCATTATTAAAATTCTGGTTTCTGTTTCTCCAATTTAGCCCGTCAAAAGAATCATTTGCATATAAAGTTTCTATTGCATTAGAGTCACCGTGATCTATACTAAATTTGTATTGAGCTACATCTAACTCTGGGTCTGTGTAATCTCCAGTAGCCGAAGTAATATATTCTTGCATAATATAATGTGTCCCTAAACTTCTTGATATAGCAGGCTTAAAACTTAACATTTCAGGAGGGTGCATTTTTCCTACTTCCCATACCATCCCCCCTGTTCTATAAGATTCCCTATCAATAACTTGATCGTCAGCACTCCCTGTAAAACTTAAGAAGTTGTTATTATGAAGATTAACTCCTAAAAAAGCAGTATAGTTCGAAGCCCCATCGTTTACAGTTCCTGTTCCTATTTGAGCATACGAATTAGTATGGCCTAGAAATAAAGGAGCCTGACCTTGTATAGTAGCATTGTTTCTTGTTCTTTTTGCATAATATATACGAGCTGCAGAATATCCTTCTGGTATAATTACATGGTCGAACTCTACTCTAATCATTTGAGGATTGCTTAAGTCTCGAAATTCAAGACCATGATTGCAACCCATCCATTGTGTACTAGGTATTTTATGATGCCTTACTTTTTTACCTGCTAATGGTATGCTATCTAATACAATTTCTTGTTCCGCTCCTGATGCATAAGTAATACGTTCTTGCGGAGGAAAATCTGCAGGATAAATCTCATCTTCATTTTCCCAGAATCCCATATTCCCGCGTATTTTTTCTGCTCCATCTGAGTCTAAATCTTGAGCTCCATCAAAAGAATTATTTATATGAGCAGTACATCTTGTCCTAAAAAACTTTGCTCCAGGTCCTTGTATAGTTATATCATTAGCTAAGTGTGCATACCTTTCATCTGAATACTCCTCCATAATTGATGCACACGTAGCATCTGATTGAAAAGTATATCCATAAAATTCAAAGTCATTCCAAGGATCTGTCTGATCTGTCAATTGAACAGGCGCTTCCCCTGGTATATGGTACGCTCTAGTAGAAGATCCATCTTTTCTTATATATGAAATGTAAAAAGCATATACTTCTCCTGGCATAAAAAGCATATTTGTAGGATAATCAATAGCATCCATACTAAAAGGATACGTTACGTTTCCTTGATAAGTATCTCCATATACCCAAAGAGGTTGAACTTTATTAGCAAAAGGCTGCATAGAAATTTCTTCATTTTCTGTGAGGTTTCCTAGATAAAGTCGATTATTATGTATTGTACAAGTTTTTGCTTTAGTATAAGTAGCAGAATTTCCTATTAATTCTTCCAAACTTGCTTCTTTATAAGGATTTATACCATCTGTGCCTACTACCATAGATGTTCCAGTAATTGCTACTCTTTCTTGTATTTTAGTTATAATCGCAGCATTTACAAAACTAATACTTCCAATTAGTAGCCACTCAAAATCAGTATCAAGACCTGCTAATGAAATATCAAAAGCTGCCGCATTATCACTAGATACGTAAGGTCCTACAATCCCATGAAAAGCTGTTTTAGAACCATCTTGTAACTCATATGCAACACAAAAGAAATGAGTTCCTTTTAAATAAGAACCAGCTCCTCCAGCAGGAGAAGCTAAAAAAGAAGAAGGAGTGTAATTAGCAAATAGAGCATTAAGGGATAAATCTGTTTCAGGATTATGAATGTTTATTATTCTAACAGGATTAACATTATCCGTAAATATTACAAACTCTTCATTTTTATCATTAAAAAAAGTGGCAGCACTTAACACTGAACTAGGCAAAAACTGATATCCATCATTTTGATCGATTAAATCTAAAAGATTAGTAGTGCTGTCAAATCTTCTTATAGCTGATCCTTCCCCTGTATTAGACCCTGATGTATAAGTAAATAATAAGAAATTGTCATTTCGCAAAGGGATGCACCCCATAATTCCATAATACTCTGAAAAAGAATTTAATCTGTCCATTCCAGGTTCTTGCAAAAGAGCATCTAACTCTGTACCGTACACAAAGTTCATAGCTTTAGTATACGTAGCTTCTGTTTTATTAGCAGAAGATATATCCTGGTTCATGCCCTTTAATGGCTTCATCTTGCTAGGCGTTCCTGTGTGTTATTCCCTATAAAGAAATCAGAGTGTGCATTGATATTTGGTATCATGCGTACCCACATATTCTTAAAGCTTTCCATCTTATCTATACTTGGGTAAGCAGCATCGTTCTGAGCAGCTACGCAATAGTGTCCCCACTTCTGGTCTGCTACTTGCCAATTTATAAATGGATGAGTATATCCTCCCATTATCATCTGTCTTATAACATACCACTCTAAGGCTTGCTTATAGTAGATATTATCTGGTACTTTTGGGTACCCGTCTTTACAAATTGGATACGAAGAGAAATGAACTTTTACGTCTCCTTTTTCAAAAGACGTTTGTAGATAGTCCGGATTAATGACGTAGTAGTCGCCTCCTCCATAGCCCGAAGACGTAATTTCTTTTTGCTCTTTAAAAGTATGCGTACCCGATGGATGTTCATTTGCTTCAGTTTTAAATACCGCTGCAGTTGTTATTGCTGCAGGACTGTAAGGAGATGGACTAGTTGTTCTTTTAGCATTAGGTAAATCAAAACCTGTAGTATCTGTTCCATATGGCAATGCTCTTCCTTGGTATTCTACTTGAAGTATATCTACTAGCTCACATGGTAGTAAGACGCGATGGTCTTTTACTTTTAGAGTTAAGGCTTTTCTTTCAAGACCTCCTATATATCCTATAAACTCTAACGCTTCTCCTATCCACTCTACGGCATCTATTACCCAAGTATCAGTAGTCGGTTTGAGATCACGGAAGATCTTAGCTATAACAGCTTTAGAAGAAACGGATTTATATATCATTGTTTAAAGTTCATATGGGCAAATTCATCTGTCTTTAATTTCTTTACTAATGCTTTACGGTTTCCTGTCGGACCCGCTGTGGGAGCAAACGTATAAACGCTCTTATTCTTTACCTTACATTTACTCTTATCCCAATTCCAGCGATAGTAATAATCATCTGTGAAATACACATGTTTATTAATACCTAGCTTCTTAAGCTTATTTGTCTCGCCCCAATCTATAGCGGGTTTATTAAAAGCTCTAGGAATACGCTTTATACGTACCGTACCTAGTCTATGACCCATATTAAACACAACTCCTTCTAAAAGTAATAAAGAGAGTCTTTTATTAAACTCCGATACTACATGTTTATATAAAGGATATGTGACTGCACTATTTGGGTTTTTCTTTATAAAAAACTTATAAGCTTCTTTACTACTAAATCTACTCGCCGAGCTCGACGTCTGTTTCGTCTTCATGAGGTGTTTCTAATTGCAACTCACCCCCTAAAATAGACTGAGTTATTCTTTGTATCATATCCATTGAAATAGGATAATCTTCGTCTTCTGAATAACTAGGAGTCCCATCACAGCACATATAAGTGTCTAACTCTTCAGGGGCTTCAAACACTCCGCGCACTAATATAAGTCTTGGAGTTGCATTTATAACATAAAGATAGTCATTTGCATAGATATACTGCGGATGCTTAAAAGTATATTTATTATGCTGTCCATAAGATGCTTGTACTCCTGATGTTCTCTGATAAGGTGTTTGCCCATCTACTGAACCTACATACCCAAACTCAGCCCCATCATATATACGAATAGGTTTAGGAAGTTTTTTCTTTGTTCGCCAGACATCGCAACCTATATCTAAAGATTTACAACATTCAATAGCATTAGACTTCTCCATCTCTAAGCAATCTAAA
>JGI24006J15134_10000299_pt1 | contig 32747 bp, 33 predicted proteins | sample LinPmetageLP53_FD_15134 | JGI IMG/M metagenome (IMG submission 15134)
ATCATAGACAAACAGGCGGAGATTAAAGAGACAGAAGGGCTGTATAGACATGATAGCATGGATGCCGGAGGTTTTATCAACGCATTACGAGGTAGTGTCCGTCCTATCATCACTTACGTTTTTTTTGGCCTTTTCGTTGCCATCAAGATCACGGCGCTGATGTCTCTTATGAGTTCAGGAAATGACTTAGGTCGCTCTTTGTCTCTTATCTGGGACGATAATACGTTTGGCCTTTTTGCCGCTATAATGAGTTTTTGGTTTGGTGGAAGAGCAGTGTCTAAGTATATGAAAGCTCCTGCGTGATGGATATGTGGCAATGGGCAATGCTGTTTGTGGCGGTTAGTTTGAACACGTTGGTTAATTGCTGCCGTCTGTATCTGGAGGGGAAGAGGTATAGCTCGGATCATGCCTCTGTTCTGGTTCGGGAGGCGATAAACGATTTGGTTACCGTTGGCTTAAAATCGGCCTCTCAGGAAAAGAAGAAAACTGGAGATAAAAACGTATGACTTATAAACTTGGAAACCGAAGTAACGAAAAGTTAGAGGGTGTGGACTCTACTTTGCAAACTGTTGTGCGTAGTGCCATAACCATATCTGAGCAGGATTTTAGTGTGATCTGTGGGCTTCGCACCAGAAAAGAACAGGAAGCTCTTGTCGCCAAGGGTGCCAGCCAGACCATGAAAAGCAAACATCTGGGGGGCTATGCCGTTGACCTTATGGCTTACATCGATGGCGGCAGATGGGAACTAAACCTGTATGATGAGATTGCTGATGCGGTCAAGGTTTCGGCTAAAGAGCTACGTGTAAAAATTAGGTGGGGTGCGGCATGGCACATAGATGACTTTGGTGCCTATGAAGGCACGGCTGAAGAAGCTATGAATGAGTATGTAGATTTGCGAAGATCACAGGGTCGCCGCCCATTTATAGATGCCCCTCACTTTGAGTTGATGGATTAAAGGTTTAGTGTTAAAGTTCAATTGAACTTCTGGAGAGTATCATGGTTCTACCACTGTTATTAGGTCTTGGGTTACCCGCATGGGGTGCCGCCGCTACTGGCACTGGCTTTTTGGCAACTCTGGCCTCTACGCTTGGCCCCGTAGGAATGGGTGCGCTAGGTTCTGGTCTAGGTTCTTTCATACAGTCGGGAGATATAGGCGAAGGGATACAGACAGGTCTTACATCTTTCCTTGGAGGAAAGCTTTTGGGTGGGTTAACTGGAGGTTCTGGCGCAGGTGGAAAAAAAATAGGGACAGCTTATGGGGGAGCTAACTCAACAACGGCTTTGACTACCCCCGGTTTCCTTCAAACAGCCGATCCAGCTACAGCTTATGGTGGACTCTTTTCAAATAAAGGTATGCAGCAAGCGGCAGCAGGAGCCTTTGCCCCCGGTGTGATGTCATCAGCATTCATAGGTTCTACAATGGCTGATTTATCTGCCAGTGAGCGAGCCGCCAAAGCGGCGGCTAAGAAAAGAGAAGAAGACAAAACCTCCATACCTATGCCCAACCCTATGCAAAGAACTTACAACCCCACACCATACTATAACGGTGGTGGAGAGGGGACATTCTTCCAGTACCAACGACCACCAAGGCGAGATGGGTCTGAGGTTAAATATCCATACCCCTATGCTGAAGGTGGTCTAGCCGCCCTTCGTGGTATGCAAGAGGATGAGGCTGGTGCAGACCAGATGATGGTAGAGAACGGCATAAATGAGAAAGATGTCATAATCGATGCCATAGAAGCTATTAAAGGAATGTCTGAACAGCCAGAGATTGTACTGGCACTCTTTGTTCAGAAGTACGGCGAGGACGCTTTGCGTGATCTTGTCGGGCGTGTGCAGTCGGGAGAGTTAGACGAGACTGTAGAACGCTTTGAGACTGGTGATAAGGGAATGGTACGTGGGCCGGGAGATGGTTCAGGCGTAGACGATATGGTTCCTGCAACACTTGAGGGAGAGCAAGATGTTCTCCTGTCAGATGGGGAGTTCGTCCTAAGAGAAAAGACTACTGATGCGCTTGAGAAGGCGTATGGTGGTGGATTCTTAGATGTTATTAATCGTGCCGAAGAAGAAGCCCCAAGGAAACTTCAACAAATGGTGGGATAATTGAGAGTTAGCTTGGTGCCTTCAGAGGCAGTAAAGCATGTGTGGAAGGATGTTGAGAAAGTACTAGAAAAGAGCGTAGCAACCGTCAAAGACAAAGCGGAAATTATTGATGTCTTGAGCGGTGTTTTAGGTGGCACATACGTTCTTTGGGTTGTAATGGATGAAGATGATAATATTATTGCTGCGTTCACTACAAGACTTATAGTATATCCTCGACGGAAAGCACTGGCTTTAGATTGGGTAGGCGGTACGCGCATGAAGGAATGGGAAGATCAGTTGATCGGCACTATGCGTAAGTATGCTAATGAACTAGAGTGTAGCCACCTAGAGGGCTACGGCAGAAAAGGCTGGGGTAGATCGTTAAAGAAGTACGGCTTCTACCCAGAGTACATAGCCTACCGAATGGAGTTATAAAATGGGCAAGGGTTCACAACAGGCACCTACAGATAGTACGGTAAGGTCTCATAATCTTCCTGAGTACGCTGATCCGTACTTTCGTAGAATGCTTCAGGGTGCTGAAGATTCAACGCAACCCTATCAAGATAATTTAGATAGTCCTATTTACGAAGATGATCTAGAACGGCCCATATACGACGATGCAGGTGAAGTCACTGGTTATGAGCAGAACATCACTGGCTTTGATCAGATGTCTTCTTATATGCCATATCAAGGTGAGCGCATAGCCTCATCTGATATGTACGGTGATATCATGGGGTCTCGCGCTATGACGCGAGGCATTGCTGAGTCTGGTATTTCTGGAATGCCAGAAGCTCAAGCCACTGCACAAGCTGGTATGGACATACAGGCTGAAGCACTGGGTGGTCTTCGTGGTTTAGCAAACTACGACACTGGTCAGTTTACAGCGCAGTCTGTAGACCCATACTCTGGATTCCAAGCTGCTGACACTTCCGACTTTGCCAATGAGTTCCAGACGTTTAATCCAAATCAATACTCAGGGTTTGAGAAAGCTCAAGCAAACTCAATGATGAATGAGTTTCAGTCTGTAGACCCTAACTCTATGATGAACGAATATCAGATGGCTAACTTCTCTCCTTCTGGAGAGTTTGACAAATATAACTTTAGAGACCCATCAGAGTTCAGCAACTTTGGCGTCAGGGATGACTTTACATACAGTGGCTTTGGCTTTGATCCTACACGTCAGTTTGGTACTGATGAGGCAAACAGGTACATGTCTCCGTATATGAGTGCTGTTGTCGAGGATCAGAAGTCTCAAGCTATAAGAGACTTTGAAAGACAGGGCGCAAGCCGTGATGCAGCGGCAGTACAAGCTGGTGCATTTGGTGGATCACGTCAGGCAGTACAGGAGTCTTTAGCAGAAGAGGCACTACAGGATAGACTGGGTAGCATTGGAGCTACTGGATCACAGTCTGGATATCAGGAAGCGGCACAGCAGTTTGAGCGTGATCGCGCTGCACAAGAGCGTCAGCTTGGTATGGAAGTTGGAGAGTTCGGTAGGGTTCAGTCAGGTCTTGCATCAGAACAAGGGCGTGTGGATGCACTCAGACTGCAAGAGCAATCACAGCGTGAGTTCCGTCAGGCAGATGAGTATGCTCGCTCTGGTAACATGAGAGCAGCGGAAGCAGCTAGGGTACAAGCCGCTAATACAGCAGAGCTTGCACGTACACAGGCTGGCATGGCTGGCGAGATGGGTAGGACACAAGCTGGTCGTGTGGGTGAGCAAGGGCGTGTGGATTCTATGTATCAGCAAGAGGCCGCTAGAACGCAAGCGGCTAGAGTTAATGAACAGGCACGGCTAGACGATTTTCTTCGTATGGAGATGGGAAGAGTACAGCAATCAGATGCCGCCGAGAACGCTCGTATGGACAGTATCATGCAGCAAGAGGCTGGCAGGGTTCAATCTGGTAGAGTTGGTGAGCTTGGCAGGGCGCAAGGCTTAACAGCAAGCGAAATGGCTAGAGTCCAACAGTCTGAAGCGGCAGAACTTGCAAGGACACAAGGCATAGATGTTAACGAAGCTGCAAGAATACAGCAAGCAAGAGAAGCATCACGTCAGTTCGGTGCAGGTCAGGGTTTAGCTGCATATCAAGCAATTGGTTCTGGGGCCAGTAATCTAGCTGGACTTGGTGCTGGCCTTGCAGGTCTGGGTGAGCGTCAACGTGCGGCTGATATACAAGGCGCACAGTTACTTGAAACTACTGGCAGAGACATACGTGCTGAAGATCAGGCACGACTTGATATGTCATACGAGGACTTTGTACGTCAGCGTGATTACCCTATGAGCCAATATCAACAAATGGCAGGTATCCTGCGTGGAGTGCCAGTAACTCCAGATGTAGATCAGCAAAGGTTTGCTTCTTACAACCCGATGCAACAGGCTCTTGGAGCAGGGATATCGGGGCTTGGGCTATATAAAGGTCTTACATCATGAACATTATAGACATTCAAGATAGCCTAAAAGACTTACCCGATCAGGCATTGATGACAGAGATGAAACAACCTACGGGCAATATGCCTCAGTTCCTTGTCTTGAGTGAGCTTAAACGCCGCAAGCGTATGCGTGATGATTACAAGCGCAGAGAAGCAGGGGATATGAAGACTGTTGCAGAGGAAACGGTAACAGCGGCGGGTATGCCTCAGCAGGGTATCATGCAAGCAGCTAACTCTCTGGCACCAAAAAGTTCAATTGCACAAAACACGGGCATTAACCAAGCAATGCCTGTAACGCCAACACAGGCACCCCAGCCAACACAGGCACCACAGATGATGGCTGATGGTGGTATCATGCGACTTGCCAAGGGTGGTGAGCTTGGTGATCCTATAGCAATTATTATGAATATCCCCTTTTATCTGTCGGAAGACGGGGAGTCCATTCTTGATCGAAACGGAGAAGTGGTTACAGATCAACGCATTCTAACGACTATACAAGGGGTTATAGATGCCAAGTCAGATCAAGATATAAATTTAGACAGACAACCAGAAGTTAGTAGTGATAGCCCTATAACTATAGGTTCTGAGGCTATGATGGCGGCTGAAGATGCGGTGAATATAGGCTCATCTATAGCAGATGTAGATAGGTATGCTCGACCACCGATGCCTCAAGATGTTCCCATGCGCGCACCATCTGGTGCCTTTGACTTTGACGCTACCTCTGCCTTTCCAATTGCAAACCTTCCTATAAGAGGCACCGCTGATTCCGCTCAAGGAGTTTATAATCTAGATCGTTATTTTGAATCTCAAAAAATGCCAGACGGACAGCCCGGTGGTACAACTCCTGCGAACACTAGAATAATGAACATGCTTAATGCTCAACGAGAAGAAGAGGAAACTGCTGCTAGAAACGCTGCTGGCATACAGTCCTTAGACTCTCGTATCGTAGACGATGAGATGCAAGCACGTTACGCAGATACTCGCAACATGGATCAGCGGTTCACAGATAGTGGCTACGCAGACAAGGTGCCGGGAAGGCAACCTTCCTTTGAGGATCAACTTGCAAACGCAAAAGCACTTATGGAGGCAGAGGCAAGAAGCTCCAACACCCCTGTAGACGATGAGAGGAAACTGCTGCTAGAAACGATGCAAGCAGGTTTTGATAGGGACGCTGAAGACAGTTATATCGACGAGATGTTAAGAACTCAACAGGGTGTAGATGCTAGGGCTATGGAGAGGGATGCGTTAAACGCTGCTGGCATACAGTCCTTAGATTCCCGTATCGTAGACGATGAGATGCAAGAAGTTTTTGATAAAGAAGCTCAAGACAGATACATAAGAAGTAGCTTGGCACAGCAGCCAACCGTGCAGCAGAGCAACTCGGTACTGTTTGGCCCTAGAGAAATTGATGAAGAAGAAAGAAGAAGGAATAGTCAGATTGGTGGTCTGCCTACTGTAGGAAATCTTAATGTTCCTATGGGCTATTTAGGTAGTGGCAACATAGCTGGGCCACAATATTATTTAGACGAGAAAGGCAATGTGCAGCTAACGGATTTCACATATGGTGAATACCGTGGTGGTGTAGGCGAAACAAGTGCTGCAAGAGAAGCAAACGCTAAGATCAGAGAGGCGCAAATAAAGGATGCTGGCATACAATCTTTAGATTCCCGTATCGTAGACGATGAGATGCAAGCAGGTTTTGATAGGGATGCTCAAATAAGAAGTAGCTTGGCACAGCAGCCAACTTCGCAGCAGAGCAACTTGGTACTGTTTGGCCCTCAAGAAAATGCTGAAGAATTTCGTACTAACGCATCAGAGCAAGTTCGTAACTTTGTAAATGATAACAACTTTCTACTTAACGCGCCACTCNACACATCTGAGGGAGTCACACCTAACATAGAGCTATCGCAAAACGATATAGCAGAGTTAAATCGAAAAATTGCTGAGGCGACTGACCAAGGAGATACAGTCTTGGTTGATACGTTAACCAAGCGCAGGGACAGGCTGATGCGTGGGATTAATCTTGATAATACAAGAGACAATTTCGGCCAGTGGGTGAGTGGTTTAACTGGATCGGTAAAGAAACTTTACAATCAATATGTGGCGGCTGGCTTTAATCCTGAAGAGGCTGCTAAAAGGATAGAAAGTATTAATGAGGAACAGGCTAAAGCTCTGCTTATTAAAGAAAACCGTGCCAAGGAACTGACTGACCTAGCCTCTGGGAAAACAGTGTCAGAAGTGCCTACAAAGTTGGTGGAAGAGCCTTGGGACAATTATGGATTATCTCGTTATAGCGGTCTGCCTCACGCAGGTTATTTTGACGAAAGATATACTCCTCCAACTGACGAAATTTTAGATGATCCCAAAGTTGACGGCACAGTTGGCGGCGAAACAGACGATCAATATATAAATGAATTGGTGGATGCTACAACCCCTCCCTCACTTCCACTTTCACCCAACGCTCCCCCAGTTGTCCCAGACAACTCCCCACCTACAGGCGGTGGCACTGGTAGTTACGGCTCCATCGAATCACGTATAGCTAAGATGCTTGATGATCGTGAGAGTAGTGCGGAGTCAGACAAGTGGTTAGCGTTGGCACAAACTGGTATGGCTCTCATGTCATCTAGGAACCCTACATTCGGTGGTGCGTTGGGTGAAGCTGGGCTTGCAGGTATCGGTGCCATGCAAACTTCACGCAAAGCCTATGACTCAGACATCATGAGCTTGCTTGGTATGCAGCAGAAGATACAATCTGCTAAATCACTGGATGCCAGTAGGTTAGCTAAGTCTACTGGCGGTAGCCAAACTTTAAATCAAGCGATAGACGATGCTAGGGCTTATTTAAATTCACTAGAAACTAATGCAAGGTCTCTTAGAAAAGTTAATGCCGCTGACTCAATGACAGATACACCCGCATCTCTTACAGACCTAACTACTGATAAGCAGAAAGCAGAGATAATTGATGCAAAGGATAGACTGGACGCACTAATGAGATTAAGAATAGGTGGTGGTGGTACTCAGTTCGACGCAACTAAAAATTAGGAGTACATTATGGGTGTTATATCCGTAAAGGGGCCACAGTTTGGGCGGAGCTATAGCGTAAACATTTTTGGTGACACGCCAACTCCTGAAGAGCAATCTCGCATAAACCAGTTTGTCACTGACCAAGAATTAACTATGGCTCAGAGAATAGAGGAACAATTTGGGCCATCTACAGAAGAAATAGTAGAAGAAGTTGACCCTGTAGAGCAGGATAAGATTGCCTTTGCTAGAGGATATGAGAAGCACCCATATGAAAGACAGAGAGCATTCGGCGTAAGTGAAGAATATCTAGCTGACACTGCTTTTGGTAGGCTATTCGGTTTTGATAAAGAGAGTGCCTTAGAAAAGCAGAGAGAGGCTGAGGCTGAACTTGCTAGGCTTGAAGCAGAAGACCCAACCGTGGGCTTCAGAGATATCAAAGGTGTTGGAACAGCAGCCAGCTTTGCAGGAGAGCAACTTGGTAGCGAGGCTAGAGACCTAGCTATACAAACGGGAGCGACACTGGGTGGAGGGGCGTTTGGCCCACTCGGCGCACTGGCAGGACGTGTCGCTGGCGTTGGCTACACAACTGCGACATCGGCACCAGAGCTATTCGCTGAAGCTATAGAAAAGCAGAAGGAAGCTGGTGGTGACATCAGTCTTGGATGGGCAGTAGGCGCAACTGCCGCGAATATGGTAACTGAATATATTGTTGATTACTTCATAGCGGGAAAGCTTCTCAAGCTAGTCGATGCAGGTGCCTTCAAACGAGCCTTAGTCGAAGGTGGCAAGGGCGCTGGTATAGAGGGTACACAAGAAGTTTCTCAAGCTGTAGTGAACAGACTTCAGGCAGGTTTACCCATCGACTCAGAGGATGCCTTATGGGAATATGCTGAATCATTTGCAGCGGGTGCGTCTGTAGGTGGCCCATTCGCAGGTGGTGCATCTGTTATTGCTGGCAGGGATGACGTTGCAGGTCGTGAGCTTGATGAGGATAGCATAGAAGAAGCCGTGACAGGCGAAAGACGCATTAAGTTTGCAGATGATTTAGAAAAAGAAATACAGGCTAAGAGAGATGAAAGCCTTAAAGACCTCGAAGAAGAAGATTTGTCTGAGCCACTTGCACTACCTGCTCCTAGTCTAGCTCTTCCAGCGCCTAACGAAGATAATCTAAGGATGGCTGATGAAGAGTTTGACTCAAAAACTTTTGATCGTGCCAAGTATGAAAGAGTTCTTCAACAAGTTAAGTCTGATATAACACGTAAGCTTGATCAGGATCGACCCGATCAAACACAGCCGAAGCAGAACATTAACATACCGATGATACATAAGGCTGTTAAGAAAGACATACCAGACATCAAGGTTTCTCAAGTCAAAGACATAATGACTGAGCTTCAAGGTAGAGGCTTTGTGGCTGATAACCCAGCAAGCAAAGCATCCAAGCAGCCTAAGTATATCCCCATGGGTTCTCTGGCACCAGAGACCAAGACGCCTGATGTTTCATATAGGCGGCAAATAGATAATGCCACTTCCTACATAGATAATGACAAGAAGAAACTTGAGAGACTAACGTATGACCTTCAATCTGTTGAGCGATATGGCAGAGACCTTGATGGCAACAAGACAACGCCAGACAAGATAAGCGCAGAGATAGCAAGCACTGAGGCAAGCATAGATAAAAGCCAAGGTCGTATTGATGTCGCACAACAGAAGCTGCAAAGTCTTGGTCAAGACACGCACGTCCCTCGTTTTGAAAAAGTTGGTATGCCCAGCGAGATGAAGTCTGTGCCGATTAACAAAGCTACCTCTAGTCAGATAAACAAGGCGGTGCGCCCGAAGTTCGAGGCACAAAAGAAATCTATAGCCGCAGCTAAGGAGCAACTGACTAGCGTCAAGAAGCAGATCAACAAACTAAACACTCAAGCAAAGAAAAGACAGTTAAGTTCAACTGAACTTAATCGCATGGACAAGCTACAGGCGGTTCAAGCTGATATCTCCACACGTCTGGGTGATCTACAGGCTAACATAAAAAGTCCAGAGAAGATCATTCAAGAAGTTAGGGGAGAGCAGTTCAGAGAACAGGAACGTCTTCGTTCTTTACAAAAGAAACAGACGGCGGCTCGTGCTAGGAATATTGACGATCAGGCACAAGCTCAAGTCAGTCAGGGTCAGACCCCCTTCACTCCTGAGTTTACAGAAAAACAGGATCGTGTCTTCAAGTCTTTAAACGGAATGCTCAAGACCCTTGGCATCAAAGAAATAAACCTAGAGAGAGCGCAGCAGTTTAAAACGATAGATGCCGCAGGTGCTGAAGGTATATATGATCCAAGAACAAAGGTCATGAGCCTAGCTATGGGCATGTATGATCCCAACCTAAGTGACCAAGACCTGTTCGATCAGATTTCTGAGGTGATGAACCATGAGTTTATACATGCCATTAGAGACCTTGGCGTTCTCACTGATGCTGAAATCAAGACCCTTGAGAATGCAGCGGAGAAAACTTCTTACGCAAAGCTCACCAAGGATGGGGTCAAGAAAAGAAAATATACCTATCTTGATAGGGCAAAGAGAAGAGAACCTGATTTAACTGAAGATCAGCAGAAAGAGGAGGCCATTGCGGAGATGTTCCGCGATTATGCAGCAGGTAGGTTAAAGGTTGTTGGTAAGCCTCGCTCATTGTTTGAGAAGATAAAGAAATTCTTGAAGTCTATAGTCGGTGCCAACGTGGGTGAGGGCTTCACATCAGCAGAGAACATATTCAAAGGTATGATTTCTGGTGAGGTTGGTGCAAGGGAGCGCCCACAGATTGTCACTCCAAGAAGCGAACCTGATCAGTCGAAAGTATCCTACTCAAGACTGCCTCGTGTTATTGGGGTGCCGACATTACAGGAAATAATAAAGGCAAGACCTTACGGGTTTACTATATCTTCAAGTACATATGGGGATGTCACAGAAGGCTTCCCAGTTGCGCCCATCAAGGGGGCTGAAATAATAACTGGACAAGACCTCTCAGAAGAGGTACTACTAGGGTATCTAGGGGACAATAAAGACATATCAAGACTGATGGGCCAAGAGGTATACTTGGGTGGATGGCTTGATGAATCTGATCAGCAGTACTATCTTGATAGCTCTTTGGTTTTACCAACTCTAGAAGAGGCTTTGTATGTTGCTGAAAGTGCAGAGCAACTTGCTGTATATGATATCAAAGGTGAAAGGACGGTAGATACAAATGAAGGAATCAGAGAACTTAAACAAAGTGGAGCTTATAGGAGTGACATCGCAGAGCGATATCGCGTCCGATCTGAAGAGATTGGTAGCCGCTTTAAAGAAGCAAGGCTTCAACGTAACGCCAGCCAAAGAGAACAGCTTACTCAGGACGCCTCTCGACGGGGAAACACTGACGAAAAATACAGCCGTGTCGCAACGGGAGTTCGACCCGAATCGGGAGGAAACAGAAGAGGACGGGATCAGAGCGGAACGCTTACGCCGCTTGAAGGTGCGCCAAATGTCAAAGGGGCGGCAGGGCCAGACGAAAACCTAGTATCTATTGCTGAAGAGTATGCACGTGCCAACGGCATAGACTTACGAAGACAGTCTGAGTTTGTTGTTGTTGATGAGGATAGAGCTACTAGAATTGCTGAAGCGTATGAGGAGATGCAACACACTCCTCAAGACCCAGTTGTAAAAGAAGCCTTCCGAAATCTAATAGATCAAACAAAGTCACAGTACAATGCACTCATAGATAATGGATATGAGTTCACATTCTTTGACTCTGAGACTGACCCTTATGATGAAAATCCCTTTAATGCCATGCGCGATCTTCGTGCAAATAAAAGGATGGCTGTCTACGGAACATACGATGGTTACGGCACAGAGGGGGTTACTCAAGGCGCAGTAGATGACAACCCCATGCTGCAAGACACTGGTCTGGTATGGAAAGACCAGATGGGGATTGATCGACCAGTAACAGCAAATGATTTGTTTCGCGCTGTGCATGATGCATTCGGTCATGGGCTTGAAGGTTCTGGCTTTAGAGCAAGGGGCGAAGAGAATGCGTGGCAAGCTCATGTAAGATTATTTACTGGGTCTGCCATACCAGCGATTACAACAGAGACTAGAGGTCAGAATAGCTGGCTTAACTATGGCCCCTACGGTGAAACAAACAGAACCGCAAAGCTAGAAGACACAATATTTGCACCTCAAAAAACAGGGTTGATGTCACCTTTCACATGGGAAGAAGGTAAGGCAGGGGATGCTGATGCACTTTCTGGAGGAGTAGACAAACCATTCTACTCAAGAACCATAAGGCTTTCTCCAGAGCAACGCGCTGCGAGTATACTTGATTACGTTGACCCAGATACAGGCAAGCCTTTATTCAAAAGCCCTCAAGGATCAAGAACCTTAATAGAGTTTGCCAACAAGCTGTTGGAACTACGTGGCACTCGTGCGTATGACGTGGCGAACTCAGAAGAAGATCAACAGATAGTAGCTGAGATCATGGCGGCAGAAGCGGAAGCTGCTCTCCTGTCTAGCAATGATGCTATCGGGTGGTATGATGCAAAGCTGAAGCTCGCCAAGAAAATACTTTACCAAGTATATCCAGAAGTGTCACCGACAAGACCAGATGGCTCCGCAAATCCTGCCTATGATCCAGCAGCAGAACACGCATTTGATTACGCAACTGCCGTAACATCAAATGGTCTTTCCGTAATAGATAACTACTTGATGGCATCTCGTCAGTACGAGTCGTGGAAGAGTTCAAATTCCATCACTCCGAAAGGGTCTAACTCTGGAGATATCAAAAAGTTCAAAGTATCTGGCTCAGGCGCACAAGGTAAGTCCATGCTCAAGGCGTTTGAGTTCTGGAACATGTTGTCTGATCGTGGATACGACTCAATTCAAATATCAGAACTTCTCACAACTCAGATGGCTAGAGGTGACATAGCCAAGGTAATGATGGATGTGTTTGATGTTGATCGTGTTGCTGATCTCCCCTTCAAAGTGGACGGCAAGGAACTTGCGAAGGAGCAGGTCGGAATCGCCTACATTATCGGCCCCAAGATCGGCAACGGTTTCTATCAGAACCTAAGAGGAAACTTTGATCCGCTGACTATGGATCGCTGGTGGATGAGGTTCTTTAACAGGGTTATAGGAAAGCCAAACGTAAATTATAGCCCAGAGCTTATTCAGAAAAACAAAGACACACTATGGAGCCTTGTATCTGGAGATGTGGAACTTTCCGATCTAGATAAGCAACTCCTAGACAGGTCTATGGAAGACGCTGGAATAGTCATACTTGAAAAAAGTGATATTGAACTTTTAGCTCCACAGATAATGGCTACGTGGGACAAGCAGTTCTATAACAAAGCCTTTAACGACAAGCTTGATGAGCTTGCATACCCAATGCCCCAACCTCAAAGTGCATTAGTTAATTATGGCTATCGCCAAAGCCTGCCTTCTCTAGAGTACGCACAGAAGAAACAAAAAGCCGCAGAAGGCAGAGCAAAGGAAAAAGGTGCTTCTTCCAGCGCCAAAAAATTAGTCGATGGCCCACAGACAGGTTTTATTGGCACAGACCCTGAAAAGCCTTTGTTTTTGGACACAGATTTTGTTGCTGGCCTTAGAGGTGTAAACGATGAGGTGGTTGGCCCATCTAACGCTAAGTATAGAGCTATAAAAAAGTCAGTAGAAAAAGAAGGCTTCGACCCAGACCAAAAAGGCAGCACCGTATTTATAGACGTTAATCATAAAGGTGAAGCGTTTATAGCAGAAGGAAATAATAGGGCGGCGGTAGCAAAAGAATTTGGCATACCTAGTGTTAAAGCAGAGGTGCGGTATTATAACGGTGCAGAAGAAGTAGACAGCGCTGTATCTCCACAAAACATTATTCAAACCCCCAATAAAGGTCGGTTTGATTTCATAGTTGATGGAGGTGTTGTCAGGGGTAAGGACGCAGAGATAGTCAAAGAGATAGCTAGAGCGGCAAGACCTGACTCGACCCCTCTATCTCTAGCTGGCAAGAACTTAACTAAAAAATTAGCTGGTGGTCTTCAGGAAGACCCAAGGAACGCCACCGACAGATCGGCAATGAGAGCAACGACTAACATAGCTAGGAAGATACTCAAGGATAAGCTTGGCATTGACGTGACAAACGCTGACTTCCAAGCTCTGATGTGGTATGCAGAGAAGCGCATCTTTGAATCAGGTGGTGTTCGTAAAGGGCGTGGTGATGATAATGATTACGCTGACGGTGCCATTGCACTACTAAGAAAGAAAGGTATCTCAGATGACAAAATCAAAAATACACTCCCCGACTCAGAGCGAGGGCGACTCGATACTGTCCAATCTCAACTCGAACCAGATGGAGAAGTTGATAGACAAGCTAGTGGAGTACAAAGACAACCAGTCGAAGAGAACTTCTTCTCCCCAAGAGAGTTAGAAATAGCTGATGCTAGTGAGGCTCCGCAAGCGAACCTGACAGCAGAAGAACTATCTGAGACTGAAGCGGTATTTGATGGTGTAGAAATAGACCAAGAGATGCCACGTCAGATGTACTCTCGTGTTCTGACTAGAGAATCACTCATGCCCACCAGAGCGCCAGTCGATTCAGACGATGGCTCTCCTAACCCTGTGTATGGACACTTCATGGAGCGTGGGAAAAAGATTCCTATCGTTCTGCCAAAGGGATCACATAGAACATATGACAACGGTCATGAGGTAGGACAAGGCTTATTCCACATCCAGCAGCGTAACCATGACAGAGAGCTTTTTAAAAACTCTGGATATGGCAGAGTTGAGAATGCTATATTTGATTTATTGAAACGCTGGGAGTGGCAGGGGTATGACGATGGCGATTCAGTCATAGCCTACCCAAGTCAAGGTGCTATTGTTCTTGAGTGGATAAACAACCGCGCCAAGAATGCTCCACCGATGAGGCTTATCATAAAGCGTGGCGCTGACATTAAAGATGATCAAGGGAGACTGCCGCCAGTACCGGGCGCATTCTATATAACCACCTTCTTTCCAGTCCTTGAAAAAAGAAATCGTGCCAAAACTTCCCAGCGTGGGAGAAATCCGTACTATGCTTCAAACGCCACTCGTGGTGCGAGAGGAAGTCAGTATAGCAGACTGTCTTCTTCAACGGCACAGCCCAAAAGTACACCAAGGTTTGGCCCATCTGATCTAGAAAAGACGATGCAGAACCTGCGTTACACAGGCACACAAGATGTTATTGCGAACGTACTGTCTAAGCTTGGCAAGCCCTTTAATGTAGACAAGAAGGCAGCAGAAGACGCAACCCAATGGCTGTTCACCAAGCTGCAAGACAACTTCACGTCTGTTGGAAAAGTGTACGACAAGATGAGGGCGCAGGGGGCCAACATATCAAGAGATATGGATGCTTATTTCCAAGAGCTAAGGATGCACGGCATCGTCGGGCCAAAGAAGGAAGCGTTCAAGAAGGATGAGTTCACTCCTCTAATTGAGAGAGTAGCCAACCTGAATGTCACAGAGACTGAAGTCAAATCAATGAACCGCATCTCTGGTTACTTCAGACAGATAGCAGAGAAAACTGAAAATAGTTCACATGCACTTTCTAATGCGTTTGTCTATGCCAAACATGCTTTAGAGCGCAACGCACGTATAAGTGAGTTGTCCAAAGGGCAGATCGAAAGCGGATCAGGAATGTCCAATCAGGAAGCGAATGACATCATTGCTTTCGTTAGTGGTATGGATACAAGAAGACGTATGTCACTGGAAACTATTCTCGCTGAGACTCAGGGAATTATCAGCGGCACTAACGATACATACATTGAGGGTGGCCTTATACCTGATTACAAGGACGGTCAGGATGTGGATGACGATACAAAACGTGCGTTCAATAAGTACCAGTTCTATGTTCCACTCCGTGGGTTCGCTGACCCAGAGAGCGAGTTGGATGTAGCCGACTATGGAGTTGGTGGGTTTGGTAGGTATGGTGGTAGCAAGCCAAACAGGACAGCCCTTGGTCGCAAGTCATATGCTGGTGACATACTAGCAAATGTCGGGACACAACGTGAAGCTGCTATAGATAAAACAGAAAAGAATAAGGTTGGCCTGTCTTTCTTAAAGCTTTTAGAAAGCGACGATGTGGATACAACTGGAGTTGCCGCAGAAGTTTTAGAACGGCACCCTCTTCGCAGGGTCATGCGTAATGGTCGTATCACCCACATGCCTGACAGAGATTTCAATGATCCCAATGAACCTATACTTGCAGTGCGCCGTGATGGAAAAGAAATACTGATTGGCTTCTCTGATCCTAGATTGGCTAACGCATTTAAAGGTACTTCGGTGGGTCAGTCTAATGCATTTCTTGGTGGACTTCACTCTCTAACAAGACTGTATGCAAACCTTCTCACTAGCTGGAACCCAGCGTTTATCTTATCCAACTTGCCGCGAGACCTTGAGACAGCAGCGTTCAACGCGCAGCAGTACAACATGAAGGGTGTAGGCAAGCAGATACTCAAGGGAACTCCAAAGGCTTTCAATGCCGTTATAAAAGAAGTTAACGGCAAGGATGGCGGTGATCCTTATTGGCGCAAAAGGTACAAGCAATTCTATGATAATGGTGGGCAGAACGTACTGAACCAGATGACTGACGAGATCAATAACTCGAAGGACATCCAGAAAACTATTGCTGCTATTGTCGATGCGGATGGGAAGGGCAACAAGGCTCTCACCAAGAGGCTATGGACGAGTACCAAGAAGGGCGGCGGCAGCATATTAGGATACGTGGAAGCTCTAAACACTGCGGCTGAAAACTCTGTCCGACTATCCTTCTTCGACGCTGTAGTTAAGAACCTTGAGTCTCAAGGTGTGCCTCAAGAAACGGCACTCCAAGAGGCAGCGGTAGCTGCGCGTCAATTAACTACGAACTTCGCCAAGGGCGGTGAGATGAAGTATGGAATAAACTCTCTATACTTATTCTTTAACGCATCCATGCAGGGTTCTATGGCTGTGCTGAACGCATTGGTTAACAGCAAGAACGCTCGTAAGCTGGTAGCTTCGGTTGTTGTTATGGGCTTTACAATGGATTGGCTAAACGCAATCACATCCGATGACGAAGATGAAGATGGCGTTGTAGACTATGATGACCTTGGTGAATATAAACTCGCTCACAGTATTGTTTTGCCAGACCTTAACGGTGATGGTACATTTGTGACTATACCAATGGCGTATGGTATTAACATGTTCTACAACTTCGGCAGATCACTGGCGAACTTAACTCGTGGTGCTTCTGGTTACGAGGGTACATACACACCTATCCAAGCAGCGACATCCACCCTTGGCCCAGTCGTGGAAACTGTAAATCCATTTGGGGGTAATAACTTCCTGACGTTTTTGGCACCCACTGTGCTGGACACACCCGTCGAGTTGCTTACAAATAAAAACTTCATGAATAGCCCCATCTACAAAGAGCTTTCTCCATATGAACAATACAAATCACGCAGTGGTTTATATTGGTCAACAACCAGCCCAACGGCGATTGGTATATCTAAGTTTATCAACGACACCATAGGCCGTGGCGATGACATCATACCGGGAAGCGTCTTGGGTAAGCGTGTAGATATACAACCAGATGTCATAGAGCATGTCATAGACTTTATGTTGGGTGGAGTTGGTAAGTTTGTTACTCAAGTAGGAGAGACAGCGGTAAGAAGTCCTGAGATGTTGATGAACGGTTTTGAAAAAGACATGATTCGTAGAACCCCATTGGTTAACAAAGCATTCACTGCCGTTACAAGTAGGGATCGATCTGGAAGCTTCTATGACAAACGCAATGAGGTTCTTGCAATATATGAATCCTTAAAGGATGCCAGAGATGATAATGATCGTGTGAGGTTTATGCGTTTAAGAGATAGGTATCGCGACATCATACCTATTATAGCCCCCCTACGAAATATAAATAAGCAGATCAGGAATCTCAACAAGATGAAGCGCAACATCATGAAGAATGTAAACATATCTGATGACAAAAGACGTGAAGCTCTTGCTAAAATCGAAGACAGAAAGAGCTTCTTTATAGCTCGTGGCAACCAGTTGATGCGCGGCATCTAACCCTTCATGATGGGGGTGATGCGAACATCAAAGATATAACTGTCCTTGGCGTTACCGAACTCATCCCCGATTGCCCTCTCTTTGTATTTGTGCAATTGAACTTTTTCTTCTTTGATCAACCGCTTCATATCTTGAAGGTGTGTCCAGTGGGTTGCTTTGTAATCAGCGTACCCGATATCAAGTATTATAATGATGTTGGGATAAAGCTTATCATACCGAACCAAGTCTTTCCTGTTTAGAGAAACAGCATACTTGGGATCGATACCAAACATCTCCATTGATCTGCGCCAAGGTGTACGGGAAGTCTTTAGATCGCAGGGCATATCTATCCGCATGTCGTATGTAAAAACATCCTGATCCTTTTCGGGATTTATCCTGACAGCAACATCAACAAAGGATCGACCTTTTACAAAGTCATCCTCGTACTGCATACCGCGTTGGCACCATTCATGTTTGCTGTTGTGATTTAACATCTATCCACCTTAATATATCAGACTGCTTCCAACGTTTAACCCTTGGACTGAACACTATCTCTTGGGGGAAATGATCGTCCTCTCTGATTATCTTTCGCATGGATTTAGGATGCATCGACATCATCTCTGCCACCCCATGTATGTCTATTAACTTTTCTTCCACTGCCTGAAGTCCTCTCTTAATGTTTCAAACTTACTCCGTGCATCAAGATTATCTCTAAACTCTGATCGTGATTTGATGCCACAGTACTCTCGTACAGCCTGTGTGACTGCCTGTTCCAACCTAAACGGATCAGCCTTCATGATGAGGCCAGCATCGTGCAGGTACTTAGCGAACTCTTCGTTGCGGCACAGTAACCCTGCGGATGCAATCAGCCTCTCCAGTTGTTGTTGCTCTTCACGTATGTCTGGCTCTTCATTATCGTTAAGCTTGACCATGCCAACCATATACCTTGTACCCACCCAGTCTGTATGTAGCTCTGGTGGGCAGTCATTAGGGTGTATATTCAAACGCAGTACGACACCGTTCCTGTCTTGGGACATAGACACCTTCACCGCTTCAAACCCTATGGCTGCATCCCTGATGTTAGTCATCTTCTATCCACTTTTCTTCTATTTTACTACGATGATACTCGTCCCATGGGATATGTTTTCTGGCCTCCTTGCACTCTTTTTTTGTGCCTTCGCAAATGTGGTCTGGCATTTCAATATCTCCCCAACCGTATTTAAAAGCCCAAAGCTCATATATTTTTTCTTTTAGTTTTTCTTTAGTCATCTCTTGGCCCTCACTTAAACTTATCTTTAACTCTGTCGCGCATGACTTTATCTTTGTCGGGTGCATCGTACCAATATACTTTAACATATTCTGACTCGTCGTTTAGCTCACATATAAGTGGGTCTGCTATCCTGTCCTCAGAAAAACACTTAGAACACGACACCTCAAACTTAAAAGTTGAAACGACTTTTCCCAATCCTTTGTTCCAAGCTACAGTATGGTTTGATCCTTTGAGTTCTATATCCCTTCCGTCCACAGTGTAGTTGGGGTCTTTCTTCCTCTTTTGACTGCATCTGGGGCAGTAAAAACTAAAGCCCACACGCTTATCCATGCCTTCTGTATTTCCGAAATCACTCACGGTATCTATCCCAGTTTCTTTGCGCCCATTTATCAATTATTAAGTTCATGTTTCCCTCTTGATTTCTGCAAGGTTGAAATGAATACTATTACGAACTACCCTTCACAAAAGCTTGGAACATCTGGAAGATAGCGTTCTGTATGTCTGTCATACCCTTCACTTCCTGACCTTCGTATTCTTTCAGTGCGGCTTGGTAGTCATCAAGTTGGTGACCCATCATAGTGATCTTATCTTTCAGAGCCATTAACTCTTCCTGACTTGATGCTACCTTTTCATTGAGACTATCGCTCTCTGCCATCGTTCAGCCTAGAATGGTATCTCATCATCAAAACTTGCGGATGGTGCTGGTGCTTGCGCTGGTGCTTGCGCCTGATAAGCGGTCTGCCCTTCCTGACGTTCCCTGAGAATGCTACCGCGAAGAGACAAGAATGCCTTACCATTCTTCGATGTCTTTCTCCAACCGACTAAGTTGATCTTTGGATACTCAACGCCGCTCTCCTCTAGCTGCTTGTACAGATCAAGTACGGTATCCTTATCAAGTTCAATGTTTCCAGTGTAGTCTGGCTGACGATCATTCTGCTTGCGGTCATTTGTAAACAGTACGCCTGATGCTGGGTATTGACTCATTAATTCTTCTCCTTCAGTTCTTCTTTTTTGGTTTTGATGCACTCAATTACATCGTCGAACTTTGACACGGCATCGATCTTAGCCATATCAAACATTGCTTTGTTGTCGGTATAAAACCTGTTGAGCATCTTGTCGCTCTTGGATGTCGCAACCCAAGCGCAGCTAACATCGGCCCATGATCCCCAATCATCCACACTTCTTGGCACCTTGTCCTCATCCTTCCATGCAAAGGAGTTTATCATCATACCAAGGGGGGTATCTGGCCCCGATAAATAATCTTCAGGAGAGGCGGCAGGAGCAGCTTCTTTCTTCTTCACTGGCACTGCCTCAGATTTAACCTTAACCTCAGTCTGTCGTGGCTCCTCGTCGCTCTGAGGGATATCCTCGCCAGCATATATGTAGTGGCCTAGACCGTGATAGCTGATAGCCTTCGTCAAACCACGCTGGAATGCCGTGTTGATAGAAAAGGAGTCGGGGTTCTGGATTGCCTTATTGCGATAATCAAGTACAGGAAAAAGTTCTGTAGAACTTTTCCCCTCGACAATCACAGAGACTTGAACGAAAGCATATCCGCTTTCATCTCTGAGATAATGTAAGCCGTTAGGCTGTACATGTTTTTCAAATGTGGCTTCTGGGTAGTGATCCTTAAGAACACCCCATGCCCACGCCCATGACAGATACGTCAGGCCATTCTTCTTTTCTGTCTTGTCGTTGACATCAATCTTCGACAAGGTTTCCCATACGGTTTTCTTACTCATTGTTTTTCCATTCTCTCATTGGTTTCTCCACTCAGTATATTGTTCACAGAACTCTGACACTCCACAGTAGTCACCATCACATCGGGTAAGCTCACCCTTGCGATACTCCACTTCTGTATTAGAAGTTTTATAGTGTTCGTTTGAATATTCAGCATGGGCCACTGCTTCTTCTTCTGAGCTATGAACCTTTATAGCTCTCTTCCCACCTTTCTTTTTCACAGCCCATGTATCAGGCTTGGCCCACTGGCTTTCATTGGTACAAAGTTGCAGGTTGTCATACAGATCAAGCTCTGCCTGAGCTTCCTGATGTGTGTGTACACGCTCAAGGATATACTCCTCGCGCTCTGCCTTACTCCACAAAGGAAGATCGACAATAACAACTGGTGCTTGTGGGTAATCCTTATCGAACTGAGCCTTGCGCCTCTGCCAATCTCTGAGGATGGCACAGATACGAATGCCGCTGACTTCCGTGTGGCGGTTCGATCCATTCAAAGAGTTCTCGACAAGCCAAGCATAACAGTTCTGTTGGTTCTCCCATTCCTTCTTGCCAAGCAAGACAGACCAAGCTGACGTGACTTTGTAGTCGGTGATCTGAACAGTGCCATCAGGTAAAACTTCCTGATGATCCAAGGCTCCTGACATCGTCCAGTTAAGAACATCTGCGTACAGACGTTCTTCGATCTGGACATTTACAGGGTCATCTGCACTTTCAAGAATGTGATGGACTGCCGTACCGAACAGGGGCCAGATCATATCGACAACGTCCTTGGACATCTGATCCTTGTGCCGTTCTTTGAGAAGACGAATACGTGGGGCATCGATCAACGTGGTAACGCTGATGTCCGACTTACCCTTGGAGTATTTGTCATCTCGTGCAAAGTTTAGGAAGGCATCAGGCAACTGATGCTCATTAGTTATTTTCATTGTTTTCTCCACTCTAATGTTGTTTAAATCATAATTGGAAGGTAATGTCAAATAGGATTATATAGGGGTATATATGGATAACTTCGACACAACATTCACCATATATGGTGAACCTGCATCAAAGGCTAACTCTCGTAAGATGGTACTGATCAGGGGCAAACCTGCCCTAATCAAATCACAGAAGGCTAGGGGCTACGTCAAGATGTTCGAGGCACAATGCCCAGTGCTGGAAGACCAGACCACTGAGGATGTTGCCGTTGAGATCATGACCTACTACGCATCACGAAGGCCAGACTTAGACGAGAGCCTGATCCTAGATTGTATGCAGTGCCGTATCTATAAAAACGATAGGCAAGTTAAGCAGAAGTTTATTTATTGGGGGTTGGATAGAAAAAATCCACGTTCAATTATTCGTGTTCGTTCATGTGATATAAAAAAAATACCTGAGTATATATTATAATATACATCGGTAGTCGTTACGGTAGTCGATAATATTATATTATATTATATATATATTATTATATTATATATTAGCTGGCAAAAAAAACGCGCTTGACTGGCGCTGAGACTTGCCTCTATGCTCGTCGGATCAGAGTAGGAGACAGCCGTGCATATCGAACAGGAAGTTCGTGGCGAGGCTTATAGATTGGGACAAGGTCAACATAAAATAAAATGCCCAAGCTGTAGCCACAGCCGTAAAAATAAAAAAGATAAGACGCTTTCTCTCAGAATAGAATACGACAAGACACTGTATCAGTGTTGGCACTGCGATAAGCAGGGCGTTGTAACTATGCGAGAGGCGTTACCAGAGATTAGGAGAGAGCCAGTCATGTCCGTGGCAAAGAACGTAATCAAGGAGCCTCTGTCTGAGGCATCACTCGCATGGCTCAAGGGCCGTGGCATCTCGAAAGGGACAGCCGAAAAGGCGAAGCTAGTATCTACACGAAATTGGATACAGGCACTGGGAAAAGAGACTGAGTGCATCATGTTCCCCTACACAAACGAGGGGCAAGAGTACGCATATAAGATCAGATCGATTGAAGAAAAAGGTTTCGCTTGTAACGGTTCACCTCAAACTTTTTTTAATATCGAAGGCGTGTCCCATAACGACGATCTGATTATTTGCGAAGGCGAAATGGATGCCCTTGCCTTCATCGAAACAGGATACAACAGCGTGGTTTCTGTTCCTAACGGTGCGGTCATGAAGGTTGTCGATGGACAGATCGATCCTAAAGAAGATAATAAATTCAAGTTCTTATGGGCATCCAAGAAAAAAATGGACGCCGCTGCGCGTATCATAATCGCCACTGACGCAGACGGTGCGGGTCAGGCGATGGCAGAAGAGATTGCTCGTCGTATCGGCAAGGATCGATGCTTCAAGATTGAATATCCAGAGGGCTGCAAGGATGCCAACGATGTCCTGATGAAGAGCGGCACGGATGGTATCGATGAGATCGTTGTCGGGTGCAAGCCATGGCCTGTCGCTGGCCTGTATGATGCGTCACATTTCTACGACCAGATAGATGAAATCTATGACAACGGCATGGGACGTGGCGAGAGTACTGGCTACGATAATGTCGATGAACTTTACAGTGTAGTCACTGGTCAACTTACGGTGGTGACAGGTCATCCGTCATCGGGGAAGTCCGAGTTCATAGATCAGATCATGATGAACATGGCACAAGATAAGGGATGGAAGTTTGCTATCTGTTCTTTCGAGAACGAACCTAAAATACATATTGCCAAGTTGATTAGTAAGTTCGTTCGCAAGCCTTTCTTTAAAGGTGCAAGGGAAAGGATAACCCCAGAAGAGTTAGAGAGTGGAAAGGAATTTGTTCAATCGCACTTTTCTTTTCTGTACCAAGCTGACGGTTCGATGTCCTCGGTGGAGAGCATCATTGAACGTATGAAAGTGGCAGTGCTTAGATATGGGGTAAGGGGTGCGATTATCGATCCGTATAACTACATCCAGAAGGGGCGCGATGTCAGCGAAACAGAATGGGTATCCGACATACTGACAAAGTTGCGCGTGTTTGCTCAGGCGCACGGCATACACCTCTGGTTTGTGGCACATCCAACCAAGATGATGAGAGGTACTGACGGTAAGGTGCCAGCCCCCAGAGGGTATGACATATCTGGGAGCGCGGCATGGTTTGCCAAGGCTGATGTTGGCATGACTGTTCATCGTCCGAACCCATCAAGCTCTATCATATCTGAGATACATATCTGGAAGTGCCGCTTCTCATGGGTGGGTAAGCAGGGTGAGACTGAGCTTGAGTTTGATGTCCCCACATCGACATACAGGAAGCATGTTCACGATCCCATACTGGATGCTCCGACACCATGGAACGAGAAGGAAGACGATCTTGGCGTATCCGATCTCGACGCCATGCTCAGAGCATAAGATGTCACCTGATAAGTTTATCATCGTGAGGGATGGTGAAGGTGCGCCAGTCGTTCATGTCTACAACGGTGGAAATGAGGTTGCGGTCATTGAGCTAACGCAAAACCAGACGCTGCGCCTTATTAGCAACTTGGCAGACAAGCTATTTAAAACTGTTTGACGATGTAAAACAGGGGTGCTACATGTTGTGGCAGGACATTGGTTTCTACATACATCTGGATACCTCTTCTCCGCTCTGATACTGGGTCACCTTCGGGTGGCCCTTTTTTAGTGCTGTTATATATTTATAGATAGTGTATATATAAATAACTAATAATCTTATCAGAGGAAGTATAATTATGATTAAGAAAATGAGAGCAGTTGCTATAGTAGACCTTGAAATAAATGGAACCTACTCCACAGTTAGTAGAATAGAAAAATATTTTGCAGAAGTTATTGAAAAGTTTTCTGAAAAACAGAAACGATACGATCCAGATTACAGTGTACCTGACAAAGATGAAGATACTGTAGTTGTTACTCAAGTGCAGTCTGGAATGCAGGACAGAAGGGGTGAAAAGACTGGGCCTATCGATGCGATAGTATTTAGAACGGCGAGGCAGGTCGCATTGGCAGACAAGATGGGTTCGTCGAAGACCATAGGTAGGGTTCATATACCGAAATTGACGAACGAACAAATCTCTAAAGGCTTTGAACGCCATCTTATACACTGCCGTGAAAGGTTAAGACGAGAAGGCCGACCAACGCTTGAAATACAAGACGCAGTCGATAAAGAGTATGAAGCGTTAACGACTTGCACCACTACCGCTTCCAAAAAATGAAGTGTTGGCATTGTATAGCGGAATTAATTTGGGGTGGTGACCACGACTGTGAGGACGATGACGAGTACGTTATGGTGACGAACTTATCCTGTCCTACATGCCACAGCTTTGTTTTAGTTTATTTACCAAAGGAAGACTCCAGTGACTGATGATGTCCTACAAGACGCCGTTACCCTCCGCGTAAGGCTGGATGACGACGGCACTTATAGGAGAATAAATAAAAAGATGGGCAGGAAGAGGGTTTATTTCTCGACCTGCCCTAGTTTACATTAGCCAGCGAGGCGACCTAGACTAGGCTTGTTTCCAGCTAATGTATCGGTATGCTTTAAGAACATTCTACTATCTGAGATAGATCATCAAGTATATTTATCAGGACTTGATAATTTAATTCTTTGTACATCTGAATACCTATGTTACCCTACTTATGTTTCTCCATACTAGGGCGGCAAGAGCCGCCCATTTTTATTAAAAATCCATAAGTTCTTTGGTGACGGTATCTTTGATACGTCTTTTTATCAAGCTTTCGGCACGTCCAAAGTTTTGGTGGATGGCAGTGACTGGTTCCTCGCAGTCGTATAAGAAGACCCATGAGATATCCAAGTCTGCCTTCCCCTTGTACACCTTCAAGGCTCTACACTCGAAGGCTCTGATGCCATCCCTCGTGAGGCGTGTGAGCTTCCTCTCCTTGGCATCAAGTATCACCCTCTTGCCATCTCCAGCCTCGACTGTGCTTATCCCAAGGGAGTATACCTTCTTAGTCCATAGCATCGACACACCGACTTCAATCGGCTGGTGCATACTTGGTTGTTGTAAACTAAAAGAGGAGTGCCTGTCACACTCAACAGTGAAGTTCTTGGATGGGAACGCCTTACTCAGTACGCTCTCCAACCATATCCTTGTATGCTCGACAGCCTTCCCGATAGCCGAGTTGTCAGGCACCGTCTTCATCTCTTGTCTGATGGCTCTTATGTTACGGTGCAGATACGTTATATAACGACACACTGTAGATGTGTCTCCACCTTCCATGTCTGAGAAAGTGGTAGGCATACCATCGTAGTCAAAGCCTTTCCATGTAAACTGTGTGTTATTGAATGTAAACTTAGCTCTCTCGCTATGCGAGAAGCCGTTGGTATCAAACTGACTTTCGAGGTTTGCCCTCAAAACTCTTAGTCTTTTTATTGTTTTGATGTTGATCATCTTCTTCACTCCGATTTAGTTCTATTGAACTTTTCTCCCAAGGCGGCGTCGATAGTGATACCGTGGGTGCATTCACTGCAAGCTTCCTTTTGTGTCCCTGTAACTCATAAGAGAGACTACTGAGAACCCTTGTTCCTTGAATATGTTTGTCCCATTTCTTAGTCATACTAACACCCCTGACATTCTGAGTTTCTTCTTGTAGAAGTTAAGCTCGACGCGCGCAGACCAAAGCTCTTGCTTGATCCTTGGGCGTGGGTCTCTTGAGTTCTCCTCATCCTGTAGGCTTCTGACTTGCTGCTTGAGGAACCTGAGATTTTGGGTTTGATACTTCGTCATCTCACCCATTGCTCACGCCCTCTGGCCTAGCTCTTGGACGCAGCGCCTTACTCATGACGTGTGTCTTGTCACACGCAATGTGGATATCCTTCTTATCCTCATAGATTACATGCAGTGCATCTGATCTCAGAACCTTCTCGCATTTTGCGTAACTGTCAAACCATATGACCGCGCTCATCGTGTTCTCTTGTACTTGATAATAGATTACCAAGGCGGTGAAAAACTCAATCATGGTGATATATTCTCCCATCTATTGGACATCTTTTCGATCACATGAGGCGGCACCCCATGGACGTTGTCGAACTCACTTTGGCACTCTATGATACTAACAGAGTAACCGTACTCCTTGGCCTGATTAATATATGGCTGCGCTTCCCATTGCTGGGAGAACGTGTTGTGAACGATGATAGACTTAGTGCTATCCATCATCGACGTGATCACCCTGCCCAGTGCATCACAGTGTGCCGCTGGCAACATGTCNGCATCGAAGTGATATTCACCATCGTTGTCAGTGAAGAAATCATCNGCTGATATTGTAACGGCATTGTNATGATCAAGTGGTTTGCCATCACACATGTTGCGCCAAGCCATAGCGTCCCAGATGATGTTAGCTAGCGTGGTCTTGCCTGATCCAGACAGACCTCGAATTAAGTAAAGTGTTTTCATTCTTCTTTCTCCTGTTTCATCCATGGGCTTTGAAATCTCACGCTATGTCTCCTTCCCTCTCTTGATGAGATCGTCGAGCATAGTGGAAGAGTTGTCTACTGCTTCTTGAATAGGTATACGCTCAAGCGTGTCGATCATCATCAACATGTGCTTGAACATTTCTTTTGCGGCACTCAAGGACATGTCGTGAAATAGTTCGTTGTAATAAACTTCATCACCGCCCTCACCAATGAGGCTTTGTAAATCAGGTTGAGATATTTGTAGGGTAATACCTGTGCGCGTTGGAGTTACTGTGGGGTGGATTGTACACTCATCAGTAAGCTTGATCCCATTTGGATTTTCATATTTCGTGACGTGCTGGAATGGTTTCAGTGTCATGCTTCTCTCCTGTCTGATATTATTTCGTGAGCCGTTTATCGCCGTTGCTCAGGGCGTTAGCCTACGCCCAGCTAGGTCTGGATGTAGGTTGTCTCACCCCAAGGTGCAGGGTTGGCATCAGCCCAAGACGATACCCATAGTGTAGGATATTCTGGTTCGTCGGGGAAGTCGTGAACACACATGTCTGTAAGGTAAACCATATTATCCACTGGTAGTCTGTTGTCTTCGATATACTGGAAGACAGGGCTGACCAACGTACCACCGCGACGATTGATCTCAATGGTATCGATCACCTCGCCCTCTTCATATCGACGGACAGTTCCAACCTCACTATCACATGTGATGATCGTGATAGACTTGGGCTTGATGTCCTCGCTGATAGCGTTCAGTTCACCAAGGAAGAACGATAATTCACGCTTGGATACTGATCCACTGCTGTCGATCCCGACAACCACGTCACCTGCACCGATCTTCTGTATCGATGGTGCCACGATGCCAGCCATGTGGAACATCTTGCGCTGAGGCTTACGCATACTGTAATCATCAGGCTGATCGCCGCCAATAAACCTCCGCAGCCTGTCACGCCAGTCCACTTGACTACGCTTCATCTGTTCGATCAGGGTCTCCACCGCCGCAGGTAGTTTACCTACAGCCTTGGCACCAGCAGCAGCCATCATAACTTTACTGTCGATGTCGGCTTCCATCTGTTTAACCTCGGTCTCGGACATACGCTCACCATTATCCTTGGCAGCGTCTTTGACCTCGCCCATCTGAGAGCCTTTGCCGTAGCGATCCTTGGCAGTCGGGGGAAGCCGATCATATATAGTCTCAGCAGTCAGTCCATCGTACTCTGGATTGATCAGCGCACAGACAGGCAAAGTGAAGCCAGCCGTGACAAGTATATGATTTATAGAAAAGTCTGTAGCGATATTCCAAAGCTCAGGATCACGATCACCTCTGCGTAAAAAATGCTTGAAGACAACGTGACATACTTCGTGAGCCATCACGCCGACGATCTCTTCCTGACCCTCACTATCTACAAACGCCTCGCTCCACAAAATTGACTTGCCATCGGTACACATCGTCTTGATTGTATCGTCTGGCCTGACCTTGAGGGACAGTGCAAGCGACCCAAAGAAGGGGTGCTTGACTACAAGCCTCGTAATAGCACGAGACACTTTCATTGATGCTTCCATAAGAAGTCTCCTTTGAAAAAAGTTCAACATAACACAAAGCCGTGGTGGGTTGGGTAGCAAACGTACCTGCTTCCATACCCTCCACTTTGTGTGTTACAGGATCAGGTTCTTGCCTGTCTTCATGATCCAATCACGCACGTCCTTAGACTGCTTCAACTCAGGGTGACGGTTCATAGCATCCTTGATAACGAATGCCGCAAACTCCTGCTGAGGCAAGCGGTCAAGATACTTCGTCACGTTGGACGCATTCTTGGGGGTCATCCTTGATGAGATGGCAGCGCAAATTGCGTACATCACATCAGGCTGATCCGATATGTCGGCACCCATCGGGTTGGCAATCAACTGATCGATGTCTGGCACTGTGTCATACATCTTGAGGAACCCAGTGAAGTCGGCAGTCGCAGCGCGACCAACCTGACCAGCCATAGCCTCAAGCAGATTGACAGGGTCAAGACCCCAGTCAAGCATCGACGAGACACGCTCCCAAGAACGAGGTGATGAGCAAGCGTTAGCATCACGATCAAACTTGTGCAGCCACTCAGGACGAAAGCGCAGGAACGCTGAGATGCGCTCATTCAATTTCTTCTTGTAGTAGTAGGCAATTGTGTCTTCCAGATCGGCTTCGATCTCTAGGAACATCAACCTTTCTTTGAGGTGGGTTGGCATATTGTTCGTGCCAGCCCTGTCAGACATACGGTTGCCAGCCCCGACGATCACCCAACCTTCTGGCAGATGATGCGGCCCGATACGCCGCTCGTTACATATCTGAGCCGCAATGTTTTGGTTTGACACAGGAGCTTGTGGAAGTTCGTCAATGAACAGGATGCCCTCCCCCTTGGTAGGCATCCAGTCAGGACGCATCCGCACCATTGTCTCACCATCTTTTGCTGGCACAGGCCAGCCGCCTAGTTCGCCAGCATCATACTGAGCGAGAGATAGTATCTCGCAGCCAATGCTCAGTTCTTCAGCGATTTCTTTGACTATAGATGTCTTACCAACACCGGGGCCGGAAACTAGGTATGGAACAACGTACTGTGCGTCACGCCCACCCTTTAGGTTCCGAGCAAATGTCACAGCCTTTGTTGTGATGTCTTTAGCTTGCGATAGTTTCATCTGGATATCCTCCTCAGTTTTGTTCTATTGAACTTTTTATTGTTTCGATTTCAGCAAGCGCATCGTTGATGTCGATGCCTATAAATGCCAGTTCAGCGGAAACCCACGAGGGCCTCACACCAGTGCCATAACGCTCAATTGTTTGATCGTACTTCTTCTGAAGAGATACGAGGTACTTTTGCATACTATCAAGCTTTTCTTCTTGGCTGAAGATCGACGCCTGTTCTTCAGTCATACCTTTTCCTCTTCTGATATGTGACGGTCAAGATGAGGTCGCAGGTTCCCAAATTCATCAGGCACTCCCTGTGAAAGTCACGTAAAGCTGTCTCCATTCCATACATGTCTCCGTCATCACCGCCTTTCTCTTCAAGGATATCTGTGAGCCTTTGAGTAACGTAGGTTAGTGGGAGTGTGTCTTCCAATGATATGGTAATTTTTGGTGGGTGGTAGCGTTTTGCTTCTTTCATCATACTTCCTTTCTGATGATGATTGTCTTACCGATTACTCTGACGTTTGAGTTATCAAAGAAGTCGGTAAGGGGTGAAGTTTGCTGTAACAGATATTCTTCCAGAGCATCTGTTGTCTCGAACTCATAGCGCGTGAAGACAAAGTTTCCACGCGCTTTGGTACTGATATTGATGTTCAACTGAGGCATTACAGTGACCAGTTGCTGGCACAGATCGGGCCAATGCCCTGCTCAATGCTGAATGGATCAGTTAGCTCCCTGCCACAACATGAGCAGCGGCCAGTGTCACGACCATGCTGCACTGCCTGTCCTCTGGGATCAGCGGAGACCTGCACGACTGCATCACCTGTTAGGTCGTGGCAACTACCGACTGGCATGAACTTACCGCTCATAATTTTCCCTTGGTAGTCGGCACCCCTTTTAACATAGACTGCACCAGCGTTTTTGCCGCTCACACTTGCGAGTGAAAAGGCGAGTTCCGCTGCCCGAAAGACAGGCTTCTTGACCTTGGCCTCAACCAACAGGTTCTTGATCCGCGACACGTCCACATCACGTTGCAAATCTTCTTTTCGCTGCGCGGTAGCCTGTGTCTTTAGGATCATACGTTCCGCTGCATCCCACTGACGTTCACTCAGATCACCCTTACGATCATACTGTGCAAGTAAAGACGCGGCGAAATCGTTCCAACCGATCATGGGTCGAAGCCCGATTAATATTTCTTCATATTCCATTATGAAATCCTTCCAAGTTTACGAATGTGCAGCTAGAGTTTTACATCATTCAGCTGCGTTGGATAACGACGATACGGCTGTCAATTGTATGCCCGATCTACTCAGAGTGTTTCATCTGGATCGTCGGCGCATAATCACCATGAGCTAACCTAAAATGTCGTTGATTTGTTTTGTGCGGCTGTAACGCCGCGATATATGTAAAAGACTTGCACCCATCCTCACCCCTAGGCTCATAAGGCTAGGTGGGGTTCATATGTACGGTAGTGATGCAAGCCGTAGTTCGGTTTAGCATAAGAGATAATGTTCCTTCTATCTATCGAATTAAGGGGAAGACGTTGTTGTAAATCGTCACGCCCCTGATAGGGGCGCAATCATTTAAAACTTCACCAAGGCTCTGGCCCAGCGGCCAGCATCACGACGAGCAAACCCATCGTGAATGCCGCGAAGGCGATCCCAGAGGCTAGGCCACTGAGGAACGCCTTACGCTTTTCATATTCGCTCACGCTGCGAACTCTGACACAGTTGCGTCAACTGTCTCGTTCTCGTTTGCAGCCTGATCTGCCGCAGTCTTAGCCGCCTCAGTGTTTCGATACGCCTGACGTGCAGCCATGAGTTCACGCATTTCGTTGTGAAACTCGTCAAGCTCGGCATCATCAAGGCCATCCTTGAAGACATCGCCTTGCTCGATTTTACCATTCTCATCCTTTTTCGAGGAGAACTTGCCGACTACACGTTCTGCCAGCAGCCGCGCCTTAGACTTTTCAGCCTCACCCTTGACTGCCTTTGCCAGCTTGTTTTCACTGTCGATTTCAAGCGCGGCGAGGTCTTTCAGAATAGCATCGGCAGTGTATTGGCTGGACATGTCTCCAATCTTTGTTCTGATCAGACGCACAGCGCCGACACTGTTCTCGACGTAACGCTTGACACTAGCCTCTTTGATACCAGCCTCTTCGAGAAGAGCTTTACGCACTGCCTTAGACACTCTTGGTGGCAGGTTGCCCTTGATCAATTTGACTTGGGAAATCGACAGGATTACCTCGGCGTAGGCACCCATCTTGAAACCGTTCGCAGCTTCGTTGTTGTCGCGGCTCGAAGATTTCAGAACTCCGATCTTCTCTTCAGCAGTGAAGACTGTATTGATCATTGTTTCGGATACTGTGAAAGTTTTTGAAATTGTCATCTGGTTTCCTCCATTTGGCTGACAAAATATAAAAAGTTCAGTTGAACTTTTAGGCATGGTGCCTACGCTGGCCCTCGGAAGGGCCAATCTAGGTATCACGCTCCATCGCGAACTATAGTGATAAAAAATATACCGTTTGAGGCATGTGATTGAATTGCCTCACACGCCTCTGCCAATGTGTCGAACGATGACCACCATTGACCAGTTTTCTTGTCTACAATACTAAACATGTTATCTCCTCAAACTAATAAATATGCAGCGACAAAGATCACTGCGTTTAGGCATGGTGCCTCTAATACCAGCGACAAGCCGCTGGTATGGAAGGTATCACGCTGCTATAGTTTTAGCTGGTGCTTTTCTTTTATAGCCCAGCTTTTTAGTCATGTGGGCTATGACTGAGAAGTGCATAATGTTCTCAGGATCAAAGGTAGTAACTCCCGATCTAGCAGTCAGGTCATCCTCAAGAAACCACTCATCAGTATCTAGGATGTATGATGCTCCGTCGAAGTCCCAGAGTTGATATCTCCACACTCTTGCACCACCTGTTCTGGCAGTGAGAAGCAGTCTGGCCTCAGCGTCATCATCAAAAATTACTGTTGATGAAATGTTGATACCCATTTGGTTGATGACTTCAATCTTTGATGTAATGCTTGGCATGTCTTTTCCTCTCAAGCTAGTAAATATGCAGTGGCAAATATCACTGCGTTGATGGCTGCGAC
>JGI24006J15134_10000300_pt1 | contig 32645 bp, 35 predicted proteins | sample LinPmetageLP53_FD_15134 | JGI IMG/M metagenome (IMG submission 15134)
TTCCATACCGGCGGGTATATTCTTTACACATCTCAACATATAGTTCATAATGCCATAGATACTGCTCATTGGTTTCCCTTGTCCAAATGGTAGAGGGATGATTGATGTGTGCAGGTTTGAACAAATTCGCAAGATGGAGTTTTTCAACCTTTTCCAAAGTGTCTGCTTTACACCAATGAACTGAGCATAACATCTGTGCAGATTCTGTAATCATTTTCACAACATGTTTGTCGCATAATTCTTGTGCAGAAATCTGCGGGTTTCCTAGATAAAATATGTTCATTTTGTTCACCTTTTTTTAAAATTTCATTTTTGCTTCTGAAATATTGATTTCCGTTAAAAAATAATTATTGTGTTAAGATATAGGTCATATTGACCGACATTCTCACCGTGAGACATATGAGAAACACAAAGTGTAGGAGATAATCGCCGTATCTCATACATTTCCAAGCACATTCTCACATTCTCATGTTTCTCATCACTTTGCCCTACATAGAGAGAGAGAGAAATAACCATATCCCCTTCATACTGATGCAGAAAGAGAGAGAGAGAGAAATAGAGTAAAGAGTATATGAGAATAATGAGAATATGATAATAACAAACACTTTGTTTTCTATAATTAGATTATCTACTACAAAGTGTATTCTCATGCTTGTCTCAAATGAGAATGTCCAACGGATTGTAATAGAAAGTATAAATTAAATAAAACAAAATATAGTAAATAATACAAAGTGTTTTTTAGGTTTGGTAAGTCATTTGATTGTTTGAAATAATTGGTTCAATGCGTTCAAGTGACTTGAGATAGTCAATGAGGGGGCCAAATGGCTATAAGGTGGTGGCTCAAGGATTGCAGCAGATGAAAGTAAGTGTAGCACTCTACACTAGGTGTGCCTTACTACACCTATTATTAACATCAATAATTATTATCTCCATTAACTACCATATGGTTGCGGTATCGTTAATTTGTTTAGTAGCAACCTCAAAAAAAGGGGCTTCCCACCCCTCCGAAGAAGGGTGAGAAGCGGCACTCCTGCTCTTAAGCAGGTGAAAACGACTAATTCGACTTAATCATTCATCATCGTCAAAGTGGTTCATTGAGAACCCGCCTTGAGCGATGCAATTTTGGCTTCAGTGAGTCGTTCACCAATTTTCTCGATTGTTCGGTCACGAGGAACTGACATATCGGGATAAGCATTGAAAATTGCATGAAGCATCTTTGACGCTTCGACAACATCGGCTTTTTGGGCTTCATTCAATGTTATTGTCAAGCGTGTTCCCTTCACAATTTGGTGAATTGCCTTAACCCATGTTTCGACTCTTGGTGAGTCGGGGTTTTTGTCAATTCGGCCCAAATACATTTGAACATCTTCAATGTCCAATGGGTCTTCTGCTGTTTCAAGCCATTTGTTGGCCTTCGCTACTACTTTTTCGGTGTCAAGCATTCATATCACTCCTTCCCTTTCGGGTAGTATTACCTATCTATTAAGACATATAAGGTTGTTAGCAAATCATCCTTACCATATGGTAATAATAATGAGGAAGGAGTAGGCAGTATTCACAAGATAATACTGCCACGACTGAAGGAATATATATCCTTAAATAAAAAGAAGGACATAATGTCATTATTTTCGTTAGTAAGTGAAACTATCTTCCCACCCACATACCTACCCATATTTTCATTATCTACGAACCATATGGTAATATCGTCAGCGAATGAAAAGGAGTAAGCAGTATTCAATGAACAATACTGCTACGACGCAATGAAATGAGCATAGTTTATCCTCATAAAAGGCAAGGATTACCGAGGGAGTGAACTCCCCGTAATAAACTATTGCCCACCCTCAAGCCACCCTATTTTATTACTTCGGAACCATATGGTAAGGAGAACATAATGTTTTATATGTTCAGCGAAAGGAATATATTGGATTGAATATATTTTTTGAGCGGTAGGGCTGAAAGCCCAATAGAAGGCATTAGTTGTACGCAACCTGACGCAAAAATAAGGACCGTAAAGCGTAACTTCGCAAGTTTTGCTTCATTTCCCTCCCACATGCACACCCATATTTTCGCAAAACTTTGCTCAGTACGCTTTACTTGCTTCGCATCCATATGGTAAGGAACGAGCCTGAGATTAAAGACACTTCGTTGTTTTAAAGCCTCGTAATTCTAAGACTTGTTTTTTTCCCACCCTCAAGCCACCCTTTAACAAGTCTCGCTTCGCTTTAGAAATACCTTCGTTTTAAAATCTTGAACCATATGGTAAGGATGGTAATATTATAATATAATAAAGCAGATTCGACCCCCCCTTAAGGCGTCAAAGATGTTGCTTTGCCACCTTCGGAAATCTATGCCTCGAATAGTCTATTCTACTACCCACCCTCATGCCACCCTGTAGAATAGAAAATTCTTCACCATAGTATTTTCTTTGAACCATATGGTAAGGATAATTTGTAGAACACCTTATATCTATATTCGTGTGGGTATAGGTAACCCAAAGGGGGGAAAAGTATTATGTCAAAACAAACAGACAAAAAAATGATGACTGACGATGAATGGAATGCTTGGACCGCAGATGTGAAAACATTTGTAGCCAACAAAGATGAGGTTATGCGACTTACAGCACTACCGGAAAACAATGAATCGTTGCGTTCAGGCGAGGCTTTCATAGCCGATAACTTTGAAGATGATTTNGAGGACATTGAAAAGTTCTTGAGTCGAGGTAANACTCGAATTGCTATGCGTGAAATCTACAAGAAAGANATTCTTTCTCGTGGTCGAAAAATGGCTCTTTGGCCTAAGCGTCAAGGTGGCGGTTCTCAACTTCCAGCATACCAACAGACAGTTCTAAATCAAGCCGATGCAATTTACTCGGCGGCTTTTACTGCTTATTGGAATGTTCTTGAAGAAAACGGTGCATCTCATCTTGAAATGACTCGTGCTTCTAATGCTAATCAAACAGACGGTGAGTCTTATTCAAATGTCGAGGCTTTTGTCAAGGCACGAAAGGCTTCAAAGGTTTCCGGTCTTAAGTTGGATATTAAGAACGAACTGTGGGTCAATTCCAACAATGAAAAGAAGTTCAGCATTTCAAATGCACTTCTTCGACCTTGTGACCCGTCGAAAGCACCTGTTGTCGAACAGGCTCAAGACGACAATGAAGAAGAGGACTCTCAATGAGTATCTTCTTTGACGACGATGAATGATTTTTAATCATTCGGGGAATTGACGGGTTAAAGAAAAAAACTCGCTGTGTTGAGAAAACAATGCAGGGCAAAACAAATCGGAGTTACGGATTCTCCCCAAAAATCCACCTTTTTTAAGGCAAGGTCTATCATACAAATTACTTTGATACCATATGGTAAGGATAATTTGTAGCATACCTTATGTATGTATTATGTGGGGTTTAGGTATGTTTTGGAAGAAGCGAGAACCGAAGTTTGTAATTAAAGTTAAACAGAACCGATACGAGAAGTTCATTATTGATGAATTGCGTGTAAGTGCAGATACTCAAGAAGAGTTAGAAAAAGAACTCATTCTTGCACTTAAACAAATCACCCAACAACTTCAGGAGATGAACGCTTGATGAGAATTGGCCCTGTTGCACCTTTAGGTCATGGCTATGTTGAAAAGCCTTATACTAATTGTAAATGGTGTCAAACAAAACTTGACCCCAACCAACACATGATGTATTATTGCGATACCGCTTGTTTCTTTTCTCAAAATAAAACAGGTGAATCAATTCAAACACATTATGTTCTAAAGGAGGAAGAAGAATGAAATACCCAGAAAAATTTATCGTTGCTGCTTTAATTAAAATGGACTTAGAAGAACTTTCTGCTTTAGCAGATGCTCTTTGGGAAGATTGGAAAAGAGTAGATATGGCTTTGAAAGTTGTTCAAGAGATGGACAGGGAAACAAGAGAGGCGAGCGAAGAATAATTCCTTAGCGGTGGAGGGTGGCATAAGGTAGGGTGTGATAATGATGGTAAGTTATTACGCCCTTTTTACCTTAATCTTGGTGATTAAAAAAATAAAAATATAACGAGAGTTAGTATTGTCTCTCTACCGCAAATTAAATACCGTAAGGGTGCGAGGCCCTTTCCTACTCCCTAAAAAGAGATATGTGGGTTTGTTCGATAAAAACACCAAAAGGGTTTAATTAACTTGTTTTCGTTTCTTGTTGGAAAGATAGAATACGAGATGGCGGCTGTGAAAGGTCGGTCTTAGGTGTTTTCCCACTATCTTTTTTTCTTTTTTTATGATAAGGCTTGGTTACAAATTACCCCTTACCATATGGTAGGCGTAAGCATAATCTACCGCAGGAGGGTGTAAAAGTGTTCTTTGACGATGACGAGTGACCGTATCTAACTTTTCTTACCATATGGTAGGGCTTGGCTTGACATGTAAATGTATAGCCAAAAATGCACACCTTACCTATATATAAGGACAATCTTAAAATTCTTACTACAACCACTCCTCACTCCCACCCACAAACACACCCTATGTTCGTCACTCTCTGTACTAAGAACTTTAACCTATTTCTACTACATAGAACCATATGGTAAGTGTATAATTTGTTGGGCGACCCCAACTAAAAGAAAGAGGGCCGAAGCCCCCCTTCTCGTTTTTTTCATTCATCATCAAACAATACTATCCCCCCACATCAATTACCCAATCGAAAAGGTCAATTGCTGGATGCCATGCAATTCCATCAATAATCCAATCTTGAGAAATCCATATTTTTTCGCTACCCCTTGAATGTTCAGTAAAAAGCAAAGCCCAATAATCTTCTTGAGAATACCAAACCATTCCATATACTCTACTGGGTTGACCGTGTGCATTATTGCCTATCATAGAATACATTAGTAATCACCTTGAATATAAACGGTCTTAATTCGCCCCTCATCTTTCAGTTCTTCATAACAACCTTCGCATAGGTGTCCAAATTCGGGTAATGTCATAATTACCTTTGTTGAACCACATTCGTAGCCTTCACATGTCCTTGACATGTTATTATCAATCATTTTCATCACATAAGGTAGTTCACAAATTTACCTTACCATATGGTTCACTTTGGGAATTTTTTTATTAAAAAACATTAAATACGCAAAGCCCATCATAATAATCATGCGAGAATTTATGAAAAAGGCTATGCGCCAACATAAAAATACCTTATATTTGCCCTCAATGTGGGCCATGATGGAAGAAATAGATAAAATTTTATGGCTTTGGGACCATTTTGACACACTTTGGCGCAACTCATACCCCCCACCAGCAAAAAATCAAGAAGAATTAGGCTTAATACTTGCGGAGATACGCAAAACTCGGCAAAACTGTAAAACTTTATATAATCAATGCGAATTAGATAGTAATAGTTGGAGTGCGCTACAAGACTTACCATTAGAAACTCTCGTAATTCGCCAAACAGGGAATACAACAAAAGAAAATAAAGAATAATAACTTATTTTAAAGGGAGATAATAATAATGTTGCTAATAAACTTTCGCTGGGAATGGATTAAAAAAGAAAAATTTTTTTTCGCTAGTCCCAAAAAAATTCCCGGCCATTTTTTCAACAAGGCGGTGTAATAATGGGTTGGCAAGATATATTAGGAAGGTGGTAATATGGATTGGAAAATTATTTTAAAAAATGATATGACTTATGAACAAAGAAGAGAAGTAGACGAAGAAGTTACTAAAATAGTAAATAGCATGGAAGGTGTATCTTGGAGAATAGAAGATTTTGGTCATACTTTCGGCAATGCAATTTTTACCAATGATGATGGCTATAAAATTTCTGGAAAAATACCCAATATAAATTCAGTCATACTACGAGCAGGGTTGGCTGGCCCATTCAAGAAAAGGATGGTAGAAGATATGTTTAAGCCATCCTTCCGTTCATTAGATTGGTTTTTAGAAGTCATTACACCGATAGATAATATTACACACAATAAGTTTGGGGATTCCTTAACAGTTTATGGAACGAGTGGTAATGAGTATAATATTGAATTATTAAGTATTAAGAGTAGCGGGTGTTACGAGGTCACTACCGAAGAAGGTTACCACATATGTATTGAAATAGTACAATCAAAACCCGTAGGTGATAATTTATTAGGATTGACATTGGGGTTACTAAATGACGAGGAATCGTCTTCGCAAATTGATGGAATACAGGATTATATTAGCGGAACCGCATATGTAGAATGTTTCGTTTGTGGCATAGAAACTGAAGTAGAATTTAAAGATAACAGATATTTTACATGTAATAACTGCGAAGCAGATAATTACTTAGAAAATATATCCTTTGAGCCGGGGTTTGCTGCGACTACTAGTGTGCAACCGTTTGATGGACCACTAGGAACTATAGATAATTTAAGAGATTATCATATTGCAGGAGAAATATTCTCCGATGGAAATGCCGTATTTACTTTGGCAAACCCCCAAAATTTTTATTTATCAGTTATAGGCGACACCAATAGGGAATTAAATTATTTAGGGGAAGGCATATATATTAATGATAAAGAATTTTTTAGTGAGGATGGTTATGAGATAGACATAGAAACGTTTATAACAGATGATTATGACATAATGAGACTAATCGTAGCAAACACAGACTATGATTATGATGATTTATATGAAATAATGGACTTTGAGAATCTAAGTGGAGATTTATGGTCCGACAATCAGGGTGAATATTTAGACGGTAATGGCAATTTTACCGATGAAATAAATGTAATGTTTGATATTAGTAACTTGTCCGAAGAAGAATTTATTAAGGCGGCTATAAAAGAATGGAATTTTGACGAAAACGAAGTATTAGACTTATTTGATTATGAACAAGACGGAGTTTTTTGGACCAAAGATGAAAAAAAATACGAACTCGATAATGGTGAAATGGTTGAAATTAATGATGAAGGAATTACAAAGAACTTAAGTAGTAAAGCCGTTCTCCCTATTAATATGAAGTGGACAGACTACCTTAAGAAAACTTCCAATGAAGAGGCTGAGGATTGGGAATCTGCCTTAAAGAGTTTTATTTCCGATGGTAAAAAATTGGGAATACCTTTGTCGGTAATGGAATTATTGAAGTTGGCTAAAGAGGCCACGACTTCTCAGAGCGAAGGTTTTGAAACTCTACACCGACCTACCTTCAGTGAGGAGGAAGAGGAAGATGTTTGAGTGGGACCGAAATGGTGCTTTGGCATTACTTACACAATATAAGAATTTTTGGGGTGCAAGTAAAAACGCACAATTTGGCATTACAGGAAACCCTGATGCTAATACAAAAAAGGTTAATGCTAAGTCAGTTTATCTTTCAGTAGAAAATCATGGCCGTGTAGGAATGTCAAGAAAAAATATAGACTTTTCCGGTGGCGGTGCAATTTTAGAAAAACTTTTATCATTCTTAGAAAGAGAAACATTTCTTGAAGAAGACCTTCTCGATTTTGAAGACATGGAAAGAGATTTAGATAGATTGGAAACAAGAGGAAATAGAAATCCCGCTAACATTACATTTAGAACAATGACCTCATTTAAGCCCCCAGCCAATGAAGATGAAGAACCTGAAATTGAAAGGGGTATAGTAGCCGGTCATTTTTTAACAGTTCCTTATTGGGAATACCGACAATGGAAATCAAAGAAACTTAACCAATCCTTTCCGAGTGACAGACCTAAACCTGAATGGTATGCGTTTTCTAAAGACGGCGGAGAACCACCGCAAAATAAAGCAAGACCTCCACTTTGGCAAGCAATTTTGGGTGAAAAAAATAGCCTAAGAAATTTGGTAGCCGATGTTAAGGAATTGGTCGAAAAGAGTATGGGGCCGGGACCAGAACCAATAAAAATTGATGTTAATGCTAATTTAGGTCCAAAGACTGGAGAAAGGTTAGCGGCTATTGCTGGATTAAATAAAGTGATACAAGAGGTTATGGCTGACGGAACTATTTACACAACGGGTAGAAGATTTCCCGTAAAGAGTAGACTTAACAATGCAGTGAGAAGTAAAACATTTAACATTAGTTCTTCGGACTTAGCAATTCTTGTTGAAACTTGCACTGTGACTATTGACGGTGAGCGTGTTGAGATTGACGAAGTGGTAAATTATGAAAAAATAAATAACATTACAATGAAATTTCCAAAGAGTAATAAAACTCTTAATAATGTCGTGAGGGCAGTAATGGGAGAAAAAATGGAAACATTCAAAGTTCCCGGTAGCACAGAAGGTGACGGTATTACTCTCAAACAAATTGATGCTATGGAAGCGTTTAGTAATTTAATGAAGGTGTTGAAATGAATAATAGTGTAGGTCCAAAAAATAACAGCGGTAATTGGTGGTCAATTATTAAAGCGTATGAAGATATATTGCCATATCATTTACCCTTATTAGAAAGAATAATTAACGACTCGGATGATGAAGAACTCGTTGAACTCATTGATGAGTTCATAGAAGTTTATAATGAAGATGATTTTTACTTACATTTAACCCCCGGACTCGTAAGTGGTGGGGCGCAGGGTATTGGTATGACGGATGAAACTCCACTATCAAATCAAGAAATAGTAGAATTAAATGAATTTACTGAGAGAACTGCGGCTGGAGAAACCCTTACAGAAGAAGAAAGAAAGCGACAGCAGGATTTATTGGATAACTCCGGTCAAGTTATGCAGACTAACGCTTCATTGGGGTCTGATTATATTATGTTCACCTTAACTGAATATCCCGGTTTTAAAAAATTAGCAGGTCCTGTTATGATAGTTTTTGGGGATACAACTACATATCAAATGCAAAACGGTAATTTATTTAAGCGTAAATTGAGGGAGGCTATTGATAATGCGAAAAGTTCGTAAGTCCTGCCCTCTATGTAATCATCCGGATAGAGATAATTTAGAAATAGAAATTCTTGAAGGTCGCATGGATGCGAATGCTCTTGATAGAGAAGAAGGTTGGAGAGCCGGAACTACAAGAAAACATATGCAGGAACATTTGAATGCGTATCACGATGATTCAAATGATAAATGTGCATTATGTGTAGCACCAAATAGAAAGGATTTAGAAGCCGCAATTGTAGATGGACATATGAAACCGAGTAAGGTTGCAGAATATTTAGAAGTCGGAGTCGATTCAATTAACCTACATATGAAGAAACATCTCAAACCTATCGTGCAACAATCGGCGGCATTAGATGTAGCCCGTGTAGAATTGAACGAAATCGACCTACTTTCGCAAAATGTTTCAATGTTACAGGGTAAAATTCAACAATTTATCATAGATAACGAAGATTTAGACTTCAAAACCGTGGATTCTTTGGTAAAACTTAGTAAAGAAATTCGTGAGTCGCTAAAGTATGCGCTGGAATTTAAGGGCAAATTAGTACATAAAAGAGAGGAAACAGTGGTTATTCAACAAATTGAAGTTATACAAAAGGTTCTTATAGAAAGATACCCCGAAGTATGGACTGAGATACGCGATGATATAGCGGAGAGATTAGCATGAGTTGGGAAAATATACTGAAAACTAAGATTAGCCATGCGGCGTATGAAAGAAAGATATTTCATGACATGAAGAAATTTTCAGCATCTTTGGCTGATTATACGATTGAGCATGAATTAGAAAAAATAGTTAATGACGACTCGAAATTTAAAAACTTGATTGAAATTAAAGAAGTTATATATGATGATTTAGTTGACCTGTATTTAGACAAAATGAATGAAGCGTTAGATGAGATGCTTGATGATACTAGCGGTGATATACAAGAAGTATTAAATAAAAATAAAAATGAAATATTAGATGATAGTTATGAATATTTTTCATAAGGAGAGATTACAATGAGTTGGTTTGATATTTTAAAAATTTCTTTTAAGCCGGTAGACCGTGATAGACCTTCACCTAAAATTAAACTGACTGAAGGTTTAGTAGGGGAAGTAGGGAGTTATAATCCCGAAACAGGTGTAACTAATATTTCACCTAACCCTAATATAACACCCGAAGAAATAGCAGACACATTAGCACATGAATCAACCCATGAAGCCCAATTTGGAACAGAACCTATATTAAGAGAAATTATAAAAGGGGCGCAACACAGTATAATTTCATTAATTCTTGCTGTGAAAATGACAGCATTAGAAAATTTAACTACTGAAGTAATAAGTGAGTTATTAGAAGATGTAGAATTGGGAGTAGGTAATGCCGTAAAAATATACCTCGAACAAGAATTGTCAATAGAAGTACAAGCCTATTCATTAGAAAGAAATTTTGAAACGAGAGAAGACCGACAAAGATTTGCTCGTTTAATTTTAGATTCCTTTGAAGCAAGAATTTTAGGGGCGTTGAGGGCGGCTGAAGTAGAAGTTGAAAAAGAAAGAATATTAATGAGTGCATTAATAACAAGTCTCAGACCTATATTTATAAGAATTTTTGAAACCTTTGTTAGAAGGGGGTCTATGAATTGAGTTGGCAAGACATTTTAAAATTTGACGAGCCAACGGCCCTATTTGAAGACCTGCGTAGGGAAATTGTAGAATACTTTCCACCTCGTTATATTGGTGATGCCAATACACCACAAAGTATTATAGGAATTATTTTTCTTTTAATAGATTACTTAGAAAGCCCTATGTATTCCGAACCGAGAGCACAGGGAGTATTGAGAGCATTGTTAAAGAAAATTGATAAAAAGCAAGACCAATTTACAGAAGATGAGGGACATGATAGGGCTTTTATAGATGGTAATACTTTATTTTATGCAACTGTAGGTGGATTGATTGATAAAATTAGTGAAGCATTAAAATTTAGGGAGGAAAACGCATGAGTTGGCAAACTATCCTAAAACTTGATTGGCGTGAAATGCTTGATTCTTATATAACCGAGGACAGTTTATTTCATAACATTTATAAACACCTTACCGACAGTCTTGGTTATAACGCCCCGTCAAAAGACGAGGTTATTGACTATTTAGAAGAAAATTACGAAAGACATAAACTATGGACAAACTTATGGAGTGACAAAAAATGAACTGGAAAAAAATACTAAAAGCACCCTTGCCTATGAACACAAGGGGAGATAGAGATGAACAATATAGGCAAAAAGTTGTTGAATATGAAAAAAGCAAAATTGAACCCGCATTAACGGAATATTATTCTAAAAATACAGCCAACGAAAACGAACCGTTTAGAATATTTTCCGGAAAGGGAACCGCCGGATTATACAATTTTAATGACATGGGGATGGCGTATAGAATAGCCCCAAGCGAAATAAGTATGATGGGTGGGAATATTCTATTTATCTTAGGTGTTATAAAGGATTTATATGAAAAAGAGGGATATAAAGTGGTTTTGGATGATTCCCCTTCCGGGCGCGAAATGATTACAGTATCACAGTGATTACTATGACATGGACAGACATTATAAAAGACGAAGACCTTAGAGCCGCTCAAAAGAGAGGCATTGAAAGAGGTGTTAATAAAACAGGCTTTTGCCCAGAATGTAAGCAAACAGTAGTAATGTTTAATCAATGTCCTAAATCATTACCTCGCCCTCCTATTAAACCCGGATGCCCTATGAAGGATAGAAGAACTTCACGACCAAGAGGATTCCCAACAAGATTTGATTAGGGGGAATTAATTTGTGGTGGGATATTATACAGAAAAAAAAATCTAAAACTAAAAAAGACGCTTGTTATCGCAAGGTAAGAAGTCGTTATAAGAAATGGCCCTCCGCCTACGCTTCTGGTGCTTTAGTTCAATGTCGTAAAAAGGGTGCGGCCAACTGGGGCAATTCAAAAAAGAAGTGATATAATGTGGCGATACATACTCAAGGAAGAATCTAAAGGGTTCAATAATCTTTCTCCGAGTAAGCAAAAGCAACTTAACTCCGAACCTTCATTTGATGTTAGTATTCCCGAAATGTCTTTTCCCGATAATGAAGACGAATTACCAAGTGTTCTAAAAATTATGCAAGGGCAAGACTTAGATAAAAAAACTATCAATGACTTGGATAAAAATAACCATAAGATGATTCTTGACATTGTTGGGGAAAAAATATCCGATTGGAAAAATTTTCTTGAAGATTTAGACATATACTCCTTTCGCCTAAAAAAGAAATACGGTAGAAAGAGACCATATCAAATTTCGGATAAAATTAAATCGTTAACAGATACAGACGACACACCTTCTTTTCCAAGCGGTCACGCTATTGATGCACATGCGCTGGCTAAGGTTCTCGGTGAAAAATATCCCGATAAGAAAAAAGAACTTAATACTATGGCAGATTCAATTTCTCTCTCTCGCGTTCAAATGGGTAGTCATTATCCAAGTGATATAGAAGCAGGTAAAAAGGTAGGGCTTATGCTTGCCGATGCGTATTTAGATATTTCTAAATCTTGGGAAAATATTTTACAAAGTGGCGATAACTTTAAAAGAGAAAAGTCCGAAGGCTTACATGGGTGGTTTTCTCGAAGAGGTGGAAAGGAAGGTAAAGGTAAGAAAACACAGGGAGGATGGATTGACTGTTCTTCATGTGGAAAGAAAAACGGACCTAAGCCTTGTGGTAGAAAAGATGCTTCAAAGGGTAGAAAAAGAAGATGCCGACCAACTTGTTCCGCATGTAAAACTTATAAAAGGAGGAAAGGTAAATGAGTTGGAAAGATATAATTAAATACAAACCTATTAAGGTAACAGGTCCATATAAGAAAGGAGACTATAAAGGTAAGGATTCTGAAAAAAATTCAACCTTTACTGAAATGTTTTACGAAAGTCTAATGACTTCAAGAACAGGTGAAACGCGTGTTGAAAGAAATCAAAGATTAGAGGCTTTAAACCAGTTATTTCCAAATGGGTCTTTATTAATTGCTGGTGGTAAATATGAAACTTGGGAAGAGTTTAATCGGGCATTGGATAAGGGGGAGATAGATAGAAATATAGATATTCCAATGGAAGCACTTTTGAGGCTTCGCTCGGACAGAAGCAAAATAAAAGAGACTGACCCTACTTCTTTAGAAAGTAGGCTTAAGAGAAAAAGAGCAGAATTAGAAAATGCTGATGAAAACCTTTCTCAAAGACAAAGAAGAGAAATTCAAAGAGAAATAAACCGCTTAGAACAACTATTAAAAAGGTGAGAAAAATGAGTTGGAGAAATAACCTAAAGAAAAAACAAACCAAGTTTGGTTTTCAAAGAACCTTAGAGGGTGAAAGTATTGCTAACCTTGACCCAATAGACGAAGCCGTAAGAGAAAAGGAAAAGGCTGACAAATCTCTATCCGAAAGAAAAAAGCGTGAAGCAGAAAGATTAGCAGTAGCAAATCGTAAGGGGCAGGAAACCCTTGAAAAGGAAATTACAAGTACAGATTTAAGAGTTGACCGATTTGAAGAATTAATAGAACAAATTCAAATAATGCTTGATTTAATAAATGAAAGAGAAAATAACCCTGACAATAATTATAGAGTAAAAATTGCTGAGGCATATAATACCCTATTAGGTTCATTCCGAGAAGTAAGAGAAGATATGTTTGAGTTTAAAACAGAACTTGATTTGGAATAACTATAAATACCTCATCCCTCTAAGAGGTAATTAGGGATTCATATGAGTACAGAAGATAAAATAGAAGATGCTGCCGATATTGCAGAAGATATTGTAGAATTGGCAGAAGACTTGGGACTTATTTCCGAGGGCCAAGAGGCAAAGTATAAGGCTTTGATTCAAAAGGCGTTGCCGAAAGTAATAATTGTTTTGGGTGGAGTTTTGGGAATTTACATGTTGCTTAAGTGATAGGTATGGTTCAACCAATAAAAGGTAGACTTGCTCGTGCTGTGCGTGAGCGCAAGGGAAATGATACTGAGTATTTAGATAAACTTAGAAATCGTGAGTTGTCTTTTAATAATATGAAAGATATTTTAGAATTAATTGATGAAGCAAAAGATGAAAAAAGTATGTTTTATGATGATATAGTTTCTAATAAAAGAGACCCTGAAGAAGTTATTGAAACCTTACAAGCCCTGTATGATGAGAAATCCGGTGATGGGTTTGGTGCATATTATTCACTACCCTACGGCGACGGTCAAACAATTGGTGATAAAACTACGGGCAATCCGGTTAAATGGGTAGAAGAAAATATTCAAGAATTGTATGATGAAATACTCAATGGTAATCCAATTGCTTTTTTAAGTGGCATGGCAATATTAATTAGTAGAGTAAGTGTAAATACCGGAGGTAGACAAAGAACCCTCGACCGATTAAAAATATTATTTTCTAAAATACAAACCGATGGTGAACGCTGGGAATCTGTTAACAAAGAACAGTTGGAAGGGGCCATAGAAGGTAATGAAATAACGCAGGGGTATAACATAGTCAAAAGACTCAATGTCCTACATGTGGAAGACAAAGAATACACTAAGGTAGATTTATCAACATGGATGAGAAGTTCAAATTACGACGAGGCTAGTTTCATAAACATAATGAAAATATACGAACATATGTTAAAACGAACTACAATGAATTTTAGTGGCCCTCTTGTTGATTTCTATGAAGGTGGTAATACTGAAATCAAGAACTCCTTATTAGGCAAACTTCTAAGAGCGCAAGGTCCTACGGCTTTAGAAACTCTTTTCAGTAACTATCTTACATTTAGATTTTCAAGAGGTGGAAGAACAGGTTCAGCCGTTGGCGGTGGAGATTTAATAGGCCGTAAAAATGTGACTGATTGGGTACTTGACATGCGGAGAAACCTTGATTCATTTTCAGTAAATTCTAAATATCCAGCATTAGCAAACAGGGGTAATGAAAGTTTTGATGAAAAATTAGAAAGAATAAGATTAGAAGTAAGAGTACAAGGTAGCCCTACACAGATTCAATTTGAAGAATGGAAAAACAATATTGTTCCACAAATTGAAGACGACATAGAAGACATAGATGATGATTTGAAGGAACTACTAAAAAAGAATGATTATTTTTATATGTTATCTGTTTATCATTTGGAACTCTTAGAAAATAATAATGAAGAAGAATTTAATATTATACCCGACACTTACAGTTTTTCCGCATTAACACAGGAAGGCAAAAGTTCATTCTTTATAAAGGCTGAACAATTTAAAAATGCCATAGCATTAGCATCCACTTTCAATACTCAAGGAAAGGAAAAAATTCAATCCGTTTTAGATGAATTGAAAACATATGAAAGAGATGAGGATGGCGATTTTAGAGATGCCGAAGATTATTGGGAAGAAGTAGAAGATAAAATAGAAAATTTAGAAAGTAGTATTAAGGCCGGTATAGATGAATTATTTACACCTATACCAAATTTAATAATTGCTGAAATATCTAAAGTGTTATCTACATTAAACCCCAATGAAATAGAGTCTCTTCGTAATTTTATAAAAATTGAGAATAAGAATCCCTATGAATATTTACACGACATAGATGCTCTTTATGATGCGAATTTAGAAAAGGACCCCGACTACTACAAAAGGTGAGATAAATGGTAATGATAAGCGAAAATGAATACATGGCTCTATTAGAAAAATATGTGAGCGAAAAAGATTACGACTTTAAAGATGAAGAAGGAAACACTCTACCTATTAAAGAGCAGGTTAGAAAATTCGGCCAAGACACATTTAGAAGTAAGGGTTATTTATTAGAAAAAATCGAAGATAAATTTTCTGATATGCCTAAAGGAATAAAAGATGTAGTCGCTTGGTACGATTTAGGATTTATTATAAGAACACCCATTAACTTAGCAAATGAACAGATTACTGGAGTTTTTACTAAAAGAAGAATTGATACGCTTTACCCCGTTGCCGAAGAGTATTACAAACTTAACAATATTAGTGACGATGCTTGGGATAATAGGATAACTTTTTCCGGAAAGGGTGTAGATGATTTAAGAGCGCAATTAAAAAGATTTAAGAAAGAGGAAGAAAATTATTTTAGAGACTACGCAAGAATTATATTTATTATCGAAGCACTAAGAGACTATGCCTTAGAAGGAGAAAAGACTGAATTACCACAGGCCGATACTAAAAAATTAGATGAACTGTTTGATGGATTTAGAAAATATCAATTGACAGACGCCGAGGATAGAAAGAAAATTTACGAATACTGGGCAGGAACAGATGCTACATTTAAATCATTTAAAGATATTGTTATAGAAGTTCCCCTATTGCAGAAATTACAAAAACTTACAGGAAACGAGATGGGTGAATTATCCGAGATTGATGCAGGTATGAGAGAATTTTTAGAAACAATAGATGCGGAGGAAGGTTATTCTGCTGAAGTCTTAGAATACAAAAGAGCGTTAGATAAGATATTAAAATTAAGAATACCTAAATATACCATAACATATCCCACCCCACCCTCTCTAAACCAATATTCTCAAGAAGTTTCTCTTGTTAAATTAGCCGGTGATTTAGTTTATCAAATTACAAGAGTGGACACCGAGGAATACAGAAAAATATTTTCAAGAGGTATTTCCGCAGACGAAGTAGATATTCAAGAAGAGACTGAATATGATGATAATAAAAATGTAACAGGCACTACTTCTTCTATTGATTATAATGAACAAGTGGGTGAAGAATTATTGGTTGATGTGGAAGAGGTTGAACGAATGGCAGACCCGCTATCACTTCTGGCCGCTAGATTAAATAAATCGCAACTATATGTTGACGATGGTTTAGCACAATCAGTGGAAGAAAAAGTTGTAGAAGAATTATCGGAATATTTAAACAATCCTGATATTTTAGAAATGGTGAGAGAAAGTTATTTAGACCAAATAAAAGAATTTATTTCCGAAATTAAAAGTGACCTTGTAAAAGAAGGGCCATATACTTTTATGATTTTAGACGACAAAAAGAACAGTTCAATACTAAGTAAATTAAAATCGGGAAAGGAAAAATATAACTTTGTTTTAGAATATTACATACCTGTTCAACAAGATAATAACATTAGATTGGTATTAAAAACTCAAGAAAAAAATTCATATGAAGCATATATTAATTCTGTAAATGAAATGGCAAATGACTTATTTGACGCCATTGTTGAAGTTAAAAATATTATACCAGAAGCCCGATTTAATAGAAATGTGGCAAGAAAACCGTTCAGAAAAAAGCCCGGTTCAGCAAGAACCGCTTCTTTATCGGGTGGTAATTATATTCCGGAACCGGGAGAATTTGCAGAATCTCTTCAAGAAAAAGATGATTTAACATACACCTTCTTTGAACAATTAGTCTCTATATTTAATCAATATTATTTTGACATTATAGACACTCGTTATTTATTCGAGATGGATAAACCAGATTTCATACAATCGGATTCATACAAAAAAATAGCCGCTCTTTCTACAAAAACAGGCACAGGTGTAAGAGCCGGTATTAGAAGGGCTATGGTTAAAAGGTCTAATATTAATATTACTGAAAAAGATTTTATTGCCCTAAATAATTTTTTCACAGAACTTAAGCGTTACAGTCAACTTAGTGTAAGTGAAGCAAAAAATATTTTTCAAGAAGTAACACCAGTTTTTAGAAAATTATACTTAATGGATTTACCCGAAAGTGACTCACGAAGAAAACAGATTACAGGAGTTAATAAAAATCTTACAAATTATATGGGTAAATTATTATATGAAATTCTTGTAGCATCACAACAAATAAACGAAAATGATATAGATGTGCCGGTAGAATATGAAGGTAAATCACTTGATGAATATAAAAACGCACAGACCGATATTAGTGAATTAAAAATATTCGATGTATTAGAAGATGAAGAATTTATATCATACGCAAATGATAACGGGCTTTACACTCCACTTAGAAATCTTAAAAGAACCCTCCGAAGAAATCCTCTAAAAATTTCAAGAACACTCAGCGATAAAGATGCCATGTATAAAGCATACATTGAGGCACTTGACACTGTGAAGGGTAATAGGGGGGAAAAAATCTACAAGGCTTATTTTGATTTCGACGATGTAGGAGATGTAGAATATGTATTGGATTTGATTCAAAATGAAGATAGAATTGACTTGTATGCTCGTGACATTGAGGGTATCATTAAATCATATGACTCCTTCAATACCCTATCTTCTTACTACGGAATTAGCGATGATATAATTTACAAAGTTAAGGGGCTATTTAGATGAAGAGTATGAAGATAAAAGATGGAACAGTAATTACTTTTCCTGATAGAATATACTCCGACGATGAACTTGTAGAATTATGGGCCGCAGTTGGTTGGACTCATGTTCCGAGAAGAGAGCGTGAAACAATTGCTGAAATTAGTCAAATAGAACCCGATGGATATTATATTGCTATGGATGGTGAATATATCGTCGCTCACTGTGGTTGGGTTGATAGGGGAGATATTTTTCAAACCTGTGGAACGAAGGTAAGTATAGGATATGACTTTAGAAGTTATAAAGGTGAGGGTATATCCAATGTTCTTCGCCAAAAAAGACTTAAGGTGATAGGTAGTAATCCTGCTATGTCGTTTATTAATAATTCAACCGAGGGTTGGTTAGCAAGTCTAATGAAAGAAGGTTGGGAAATAGGAAGTGTGGAAGATTTACCGGAACAGTATCAAGAACTGGCTTTACAATTGTCGGACTCCTATACTATCCTTATATTAAATATTAAACCGAAGGCTATGAAAAAGGCTTGGGAAATTTTAAAATCTCGCATGTCTTCAAGGGCAAAAAAACTTACTGATGAAATTATGGCCGATGGTCGAGAAAGAAGTGTTAAAGAAATAATAACTTTAATGTATAGATTAATTAGGGGTGATTCTAACATCACGGGAAGACAAACAATTCCTACGAGAACCGAACTTAAAACTTATTTGTCAAAAAATAGAGAATATGTAAGTAGAAGAGTCAGTAGTGGTGGTAAAAAAATTACATATTATGAAAAGGTGATACCATGAACGGATTTTGGGAAATACTAAAGCGTGTGGATATTCGCAATGCTGAGGAATACGAGAGAGCGTCTTTGGATGATAGAAGAAAATGGCATCATAATCAGGGGCAGGGTTATTACCGAAGATTGCAGGTATTACAACGAACTTATAATGTCACTAATGAAGAATCTCCGATGTATAAAGAAATGGTAGAATTACAGGAATTGTTTAGGTTTCATTTGAGGCAAGAGCAACGAATAAAATTTGATAGAATGCGACAGAATTTCTATTCCTTAGAATTAGAAACTGATAGAAAAAGGGTAAAAGGTCAAATGACTCCACAAGGCAATCCTATGCCATACACAGAACTCTCACAAGAAGTTTATGAAACATTATCGGATAGTAAAAAATACAAATATCATCAGGGTATGCGCCGTAAAACAGAAGGAGAAGAAAAAAAATTTCATGGTAGAATGATTGGTCGAATTGAAGATAAAAATCAACTTCCTACCTTTGCTTCCTCAAAACATGGTGGAAAATCTGAGTATGGAATAATAACTACAAGGGAAGAATATGAAAATATGTCGAATGAAGATAAGAGAAAATATCATAATATGGTGGGGGCTAGAGCAAGAAGAAAAGGTGATATAGATTTAGGAAAATTTCATGTTAAAATGTCAAATAGATTAAGAAGAAATAGTAGCCTACCAAATTATTTTTCAATGGAGGATGAATAATGGACTTACTTACAGAAATGGATATGAAAGCCTCCGATGGTAATTTTGAATATTTCTTTACAAAAATTCTCGGAATGGAAATGGCAGACTTTCACCGTGATTGGCTACAATCAGTTCACGACACTCAAAGAACTGTAATCATTTGTTCACGAGACCACGGAAAGTCTGTATTCTTTCACTCTTGGTGTATCTACCAATTAATTTTTCAGCCTCCACCATATCAAATGATTTACATTTCTTCAAACCAAAAACAGACAATGGTTCACATGAAAGACATTGACCGAATGTTCACAAACATTCCTGCATTAAGAAAATTCAAACCTAAAGCCGGTTGGGCTGTCGGTTCAATGAGATTAACAAATGGAAATGAAATACTTGAGCGTTCCGTTGGTTCACAGATTCGTGGACTTCACCCTCAAGAGATTATTATTGACGACCCTATGAAGGAGTTTTCTGTTGCCGCCATACAGCGAGTCACAGATTGGTTTTGGGGAGACATGATTCCTACTCTTCACCACACCGCTACTTTACGAATGGTCGGCACACCTTTCACATACACTGATATATTTGCAGCATTAGAGGAAAACCCTGAATATGATGTGCAACGCTATCCAGCGATAAATCAAACGGGTGATGCTCTTTGGCCTTCTCGTTGGGATATTGATTCTTTAGAAAAGAGAAGAAGAGAAATAGGTTCTTCTAAGTTCACAAGAGAATATCTTTGCATACCAATTTCATCCAATACAATGTTATTCGGAAAAGAATTTATCGACAAGTCTAAAGACCGAACAAGTAAGTTATCGTATCATGGTAATACTGAGGCATTCAAATACTACATTGGCTACGACCCCTCACTTTCAGCAGATGGCGACTACACAGTAATGATGGTTATTGAAGTAGATGAAGATATGAATAAAAAGGTGGTTTGGATGGTAAGAGAAAAAAATATGGACTTCCGTTCTCACATTACCCGCATTACAGACCTTTGCGAGAGATATAAACCTGAAGTTGTAATGATTGAAACTAACACATTCGCTAAGTCTTTCGCTATGGAACTGCGTGACATATCCGACTTCCCCGTAAAAGAATTTACAATGCACCGTAAGAAGAAGGAAGAAATTATTCTTAACTTGCAGATGAATTTAGAGAATAATAAAATTATACTACCCTATGCAGACGAAAAGGCGAAAGCAGTTTCGGATGCAATTATACAGGAACTCGAAGCATTCGGTATTAGCAGTACAGGAAAAATTGAGGGCTTAGGCGCACACGATGATATTGTTATTGCACTTGCATTAGCCAATCACGCCACAAAGTCTTTTAATGATGCTTTCATAGACATAGATAGTAGCGGGTTTTTCGGAACGCCGAAACAGGATTTTGGAGGTGGCATATATGGAATTAATATGTAAGGAAGATGAAATTGATACAGACGAACTTCGTAGAAAATTACCAGAACTTGAAGAGGCTCAAAAAGTTGAAGCGGAAAAAGAGAAAGAAGTAAAGGATTTATTAAGACTTAGTGAATGGCTACCATACCAATCTATTGATGAAACAGAAATTATCAAGGACATTTCTAAAATATACCAAGTTAATCTTACTGATGCAAGAAATATGCTATCCACCTTCCCCGAAGAACCTCTAATTGATAACAAACCTATACCTGCAATTATCAAAGATTTGAGAGGTATGCGTAGAAAATTAAAGGGCGACTCAAGAATGAAGATGAGTAAAACAATAGACCATTTAATTAACGCATATGGTGAACATTTAAACAAGTGCATAGATTCTATATATTGGGTTTCTCCCTATAAATCCGCACTAAAACTACTTACACCTGATATAGTCACATTAAGAAAATTAGAATATATCAAAGACGGAGATTTAAGAACTGAAATTCTGGATAATTTAACTAAGATGTGGGAGGCTAACATATTTAAGAATGAATTAGATTACGGCAAAGAGTATTCCGACTATACTAAAGTATTTAAACAGAGTAAGAAAAACATACGCTCTATCATAAAAGATATTTCTCACCAATCAATTAGAAAGTCAAGACAAGATGTTTTAGATAATATTATCACTAAAACTATTTGTAATAATCCGGGCATCTCAAGTAATAGTATTCACTCTATGTTACCAAAAAGTTATCACCGTTCTACTACACCACAGACAATTTCTAAAATGTTGAGAAGAATTAATGCCACTAATGTTAATGGTGACTACTACATTCTTAGTGATTCTATTAAAAAGGACCTTTACGGATATGTAGCAGGATTTATTGATTCGGATGGGTATATTACTATGGACTCTTCATATTCTCCCCGTGTTGGAATGATTGCTACCGGTGATAGAGGAAGGGCTTTCTTCCAAGAAATGGAGAAGGAACTAAAAATTGGTCGCCTACACTTAGACCAAAAGGTGGGAGAAAATAACCGAAGTCAACATAGGTTAAACTTTTATAGTCAAAACGATATTACAAAATTGTTAGACAAGTGCCTACCCCACCTTCGTATGAAAAAGGAACAAGGGCGGCTTTTACAAGAGGCTATTAAAATTAAAAAACATTATAAGAAAGAACCGTGGGCGAAGGACAGAATGGTAGAAATTTTTAAACTTATTAAGTGGGAAAATTGGAAGGATGCCCGAAAGCAAGGTGCTGTTGAATTTGAAAAATATGATATACAAGCAGACAATATATCAAAGTATAAGGATAACTGCAAATGGGATTTGATGAACCAAATGGATTCGATTGTTAAGGAGGAATAAATATGGGACTAAGAGATAGGTTTAGAACATTAATACGAAGGAGAACCCCCATACCTACTGAAAAGGAAGTTTATAATTTAGGTATTCAAGAGCGTAGATACCCCCAACATTACGCAGGAAGTTATCTTTACGATACGGCTAAAAATTCAACAGTTGTTAGAACCTGTTTAGTTCAACTTAAGAATGAAGTTTTCCGACGAGGATATGAATGGAAGAAGGCGTTTGATAAGAAATGTAATTCATGCGGCTACGAACACCAAAAAGATGTAGATGAATGTATGAATTGTAAATCTACTGATTTAAGAACTCCTAATTACAGTCAAAAGGTCTACGCAGAAAATTTCTTTAAGAACCATGTAAATGATTCACACCAGTTATTTATTGATATTCTAAAGGAACTTGAAACTGACCTCAATGTTATGGATGATGCGTTCCTAATTTTAGTTAAGGATTATTTCTTAGAAGAAAATGGTGAAATAGCCATGTCTAAAATCAATGAAATTTATAGAGGCGACCCAACTACAATGTTTATTGAAGTTGATGAAGATGGTGATAGAGGACACCATAGATATACTTGTGTTACACATAGAGATTTCATTTCCGAAGAAAGATATGAAAAGTGTGGTGTGTGTGGAAGTAATCTACACCCTATCGAATTTACAAATAAAACTGCTCAAGCAGAACAACATTATATTACAGGTGAAGTGGTTCATTTTAGTAAATATTCACCTACAAGATTATACGGTCACCCTCCAGTAATTACACTGTTTAATTATATATTTACCTTACAGGCTATGGAGTCTTATATTAGCACTTCATATCAAAAAATGAGAACACCGAAGGGTATTCTTGCTGTGCAGACTAATAACATGGAGTCGCTGGTAAAGTATTGGAAGGGTGTTAAGGAAAAGTTAGAACAAGACCCACACTACATTCCTATTATGGGTATTGAATCCGAAGGTGGTTCTCGTGGTTCTGTTGAATGGATTCCCTTTATGAACAGTCTAAAAGAAATGGATTATACTGCTGTAAAGGAAGACCTAAGAACAAGAATTTCGGCTTTCTATGGTGTAAGTAATATCTTCATGGCAGACAATACGGCTTCCGGTGGACTTAACTCCGAGGGTATGCAAATTCTCGTTACAAATCGTGCTGTGGAAATGGCTCAAAGTGTCTATAACAAATATCTATTCCCATTTATGATGGATGAATTTGGTATAACAGATTGGAGAGTTCAACTTTTACGCTCGGAAGAAGAAGATGAAATGGCTGTATTACGCCGAAGAGAAATGGAAGTTACACTCGCTATTCAAATGAAAAATCTTGGTTTCGATGTTGATATGAATGAAGATGGAGACTTTATCTTTAAGAAATTCCCAGAAGAGGGGCTTACAAAGGTTGATGTTGATAAAAAAGAAGAGAAGCCGATAGAAACTGATAAATTTGCTGGAACTAATATAGACCAATCACAATTAGGACAACTACAAGAACAAGCATTAATGAGTGGACAAAGTAAGGGTCAAGTAGCGGGTGAAGTAGCAGATAAGGCTGACTATACCCCAAAGGCAAGAATGCCTTCACCTCCCGATAAAAGATTTAGTGGACTTCCCGGTGACGCTGGAAATAAAAATGTAGATAAAAGAACAGAGAGGCGAATAAGGTGATTTACAAGGGTATAATGGGAGACAGTGAAATTTCACTTCTTTTAAGTAAATTTGAGAGTATATACAGATTTACCTCAAGGGGTTCATATGTTTTTCAAATAAATGAAAAGGATTTAGTAGAACTAGATATAGAGGCAGAAGTTTATAATGATATATTAAACAAAGTTGATAGTTTAGATGGTAGGTTAATATTAGTTCTTCGTTCTAATTCTCGTGAATCTATTGTAATAGATTCTTACATTTTTTCTACAATAAGTGTTGGGGATTGGCTTAATAAAAAACTCGAATCTCCTGAATTTGTTGATTTAATTAATGCTAATTCATTATTTGTAGTTTCAGAAATAGCGCGAAGTACAAAAACTCTACAGCAGTTTGGTAAAGTAGCAGGTGACGAAATATGGGAAATAGCGACAAGAGGTAATTTTGATAGTATAAGGGAAGTAGGAGATTTAAGTCAAATAACAGACAGCATTAATAACAATAATTTATCAAATTTTAAAAGGGATACTTTTGAAGAAGTTGAAATGTATATTAGACATTGGAATCAGTTAAAATCTTTAACAGAAGAAGTTGGTGGCAAGGCCAAACCTATCTTGTTTATTGTTATTGGTAGAACATCGTTTAGTTTCAATGTTGTCATAAATACCGGATATACTTTAGGTCAATTACAAAAGACACTTAGCGTTTCAAGTCAGGGTGTTCATACGGGAGGGAAAAATAATAGGTATGTAGAGGGCCTTAAATTTAAACCAAGACTCAAATTTACAGAAGATTTTAAAGTTAACAACTTTGATAAATTAGTAGATACTGATGCTCAAAACTTTTTAGTAGCAAAGGTTAGAAGATACGCTTTACGAAGAGTTAAAGATGGAGGAAAAAAAATAGTTGGTGAATATGTTACCTTTGATAATTATTTTAGTTTTGCATATGCCGATATTGATAAGAATTTTTTTACCCCAACAAGAAGTATAGAAAAAAATATTTACTATATTCCATCTATTGGTGATAGTGCCGCTCAAGTTAACAACAAACAAGCATTAAGGGGATTGAACATAGGTATTTTACAATTTGATAAACCGAGTAAAAATGTAAAATTGGGTGAAGCAATAGAATTATCCATTAAGGCTTATCAGGAAGCATGGGGAAGTTATAAACCCTTATCAAGAAAATTTTTTACAGGAAAGAATGAAAATTTCTCAAGGGTAAGAGAACTATTTTATAACATACTTTATGCTTATGTCGATAGAGCATTAGGGGGCTTTATATCCACAGGAGGTCAAAGAAAATACAGTCCTAAAATTAGTAAAGAAAAAATACTTAAAGCCCGTGTTTTAGAACCTTTAACCGATGAACAAGAAAATACCATACGATATATGAATAGAAACCTTGAACAATCGGGTGGCAAACTTGATACAGAAACTGAAAAGAAATATTTCCAATTCGTAAGAAGTTTTATGGAAAATAGAGCATATAGCCTTAAGGGTGATAATATTGCTATTAATTATGTCCCAACTATGTATGAAAAAGAAACAAAAAGGATACTGTCGGGACAAGGTTTTTCTACATCAAAGCAAACAACAGGTGGTTTATATTTAATATCCATTGAAGGTATAGAGAGTAATAATAATATATTTAGAAGTTTGCAGAGAGACTTTATAATAGAATATACTTTGGACAATTATTTATCAAGAAATTTATATCAATATTTTGTAGAAATAGATTTAAACAATAAAGAAATAAATGTAATCAGGCCATCTCTTGTTGATGATGCCAGTCAATTTAAAATTAATTTTCAAGATTGGGATATTAGAATAGATTTAATTAATTTAATTAACAGTCTTATCTCTAAACCTAAAGATTTAGTAGTGAGTGATAAGGGTAGAGTGGGTCTAACCAAACCTGCTAATCCAGCCGAGAGGTCTATGTATAATTTAAGTGATGAAGTATTAAGAAGACAAGGGGTAGTAGACCACCCCTTAACTTTACATTATGAACCTATGAGATTTAATAAAGTCACAAGGCAAAGGTCAGGACATTTATTTTTTGAAAATACAAACGGCGTATTAGTTATATTTCCATTTGACACCTTCTACCATGATATAGAAGGTCAAGGTCAAAAAACTGTTGATATATGTTATACATCTGTTCAGCATATATACGATGATAAATTATTTGGAAATATAGTTGAACAATTATCAAAGCCTTTTTTAGAATGGATTAAGGAAAATGATAATATAAGGGATGTAAGTTCTAAAAATAATGAAGAGTTAAATGAATTTGAAATTATTGCGGCTGTTAAATCTGTTTTTGAAGGAAACAACACTACCCCAATACTAACACCTCAAGTTTTTAAAGCGAGAGTTAAATCTGCAATAAAGGAAAGACTTGACGGACACATTTTTAAAAATACAAAAGGGTCAAAAGCCGCATGTGTATATGTTAATACGGAATTTGAAGCCTTTTATTCTGCTGGAGATGAAGGTTATAGATTAGGTATGAATGCTGGAGATGGAACATTTCCTTTTAGTTGGAAGGCATTTAATAACTTTACAGGTAAAGAAACTGTTTCCGATTTGGACCCTCGGCGTGGTGATATGGTAGTTAATTTAAGAGGAATTTATATAGGAAATGTAAATGAACACGCTTTATCTAATGCAATGATGCCTTTATTGCTTAATGAGCCGTCAATCAATATAAATGAAATAGATTTTTATATCGAATTATTTAGCCGGTATATAAGTCAAGCAACATACAACAACACAGAAGACAGTTTTAAATTGATGGTAAGAGAAGAAATAAAAGAGTATTTGCAAAAAAATCCAGAAGCAATACAAATTAAGAAAATAGCAAGAAGAAATATGAGTCCAAATTAAGGAGAAATAAATATGAGTAATATAATAAGAAGAAAATTAGATGAAGCGAAACAACAATTGGCAGACCTTGAGCGAAAGGCTAATAAACCGGAACCTACGCCTAAGAAAACTGTGGACTTAACAATGAATGTTCCCGAAGTTCCTCCGGATAACTTTGAGGCAGACCCTGTTATCCCCGGAATTATTCGACCCGGACCAAAAATGTCCAAAAAATTTAGACAGGTGTAAGTATGTGGGAAACAATTCTAAAGAGAAATATTAAGCCTAATGCTACTCTTAATGAAGTTGAGATTAAGATTAGACAGGCATTAAAAGTTCCTGCTTTAGAAGATGCTATTTCTGTAAATGAAGATAAAGCACAACGACTTGTTAATACATCTAAAAGAAAAGAAAGACAAGAATTGCTACAAAAAATTAAACAGGATAAACAAACTTTACAGTCGTATAAGAAATCAAATCCTTTCTTAGCCTTTGGAAATAAAAAAGACATTCAAATTAATGATGCTGGAGAAATTATTGATGATGGTTATGGTAAAGGAGAATTTTACCCCATATATGTTATAGAATCAGGAAAAGGTAAAACAAGACCGGGAATGGGTTCAGATAGCGGTAAAAAATTAATTAACCCAGAACTACCTCTTACAATAGAAGCGGCGGCTTTACATTATAAAGAAAATATTGTTGACTATGATAAAGCAAATGTTAATAGGGTTATGCCGAAAGATAAACCTTATGATGCACCTTATGGTCGAAAGGTAGAATCTAAGGATATTGAACCTTCTAAAGATGCTAAAGATTTAGAAGAAGCAAAAGAAAGATTAAGTTATTATGAAAATATAATTGAAGATAGAAGAACTTCTAATGATGAAGCGATGATTTTAAGACTTCGTAGTGAGATAAAGGAATTAGAATCACAAATGATTGAAGATGCTGAGGAAAATACAAGGGTGGAATTTGAAGCGGCACAACAAAATTTGACTACAAAAACAACCCTACCACAAATAAGAACAATCCTACGACCAATTACAAATGCTGATTTCAATGACTTTATTATCTCATTAGATGAATTCGTGGACAGTGGTTCTTCACCTATTATTGATAAATACCGAGAAAAAAATCCTGATAAATTCACAGATATTATGGCTTTAGTAGAATCTTCTTCTTCTTCATTAGACAGTTCTAATCCTGCTGATAGATATATAGACAAACTTACTATGATGGTTAATAAGAAGTCAATTGACTTTAATAGGGATGAAAATTACAATAGAGTTTCATTACAGGTTTCCGATACTAAAAGATACAGTAGAGAAAACAATAGATTAATTCTTCCTACCAATCAAGACCTTTCGGGAAAGTTTAACGATATTTCTACATGGTTGGCTAAACATTACGAACCATTACCAGAAGTTGGAGATAAAGATTTATTTATTAAAAAACTTATTAACGCTATTAATAATGTTGTAGACGAAAAGGGTGGTAATAATTCAATTGCCTATGCAATACAACGAATGTTAAATGACAATTTAGCAAGTCAATTTTCAAGACAGGTTGTAGTGACAGGTAGATATTTAGACTCAAACACAGAACAACAAAAGTTTAGACAATTTATTAACACCAAGTCAAGAAAGGATATGAGGTTATTAGAAAATATAGCCACCTTTTTACACCGAGGAAATCAAATGTCGGGTTTTCTTACTCAAAGTCAAATAGACGATGCCAACGAAATGCTTCAAGAACAGGTGGGTAGTAAGCAGTTTGGTAGATATTTCCTCACAGAAATCCCTTCAGCACAATTACAAAGAAAACCTAAAAGTAATTTAGCGGAAAGATTTGGTGCTAAGGGTAGAAAGCAAACTGGTAAAGGTGAATTAGTAGTTCCAGAAAAATTTGCAGGAGCATCAGGAAAACCTAAAGAAGGTCCAGTAAATAGACCGAAACAAAGAACACCAACTTTATATCCTAAAGATACTGCTCGCAATAAAAAGAAATTAAATTATCCTGAAGATTATGAACCTATGACTGGAAGTTATTCCGACGAACTTACAGAAAACCAAAAAACAGTTTTAGCAGATATTAGACAATCGTATAAGGTTAACAGTCCTCCTTCAAAAAAGGAAATAGAAGAAAGATTACAAAATTTGAGAGAACTACAAAGTCAAAATGAACCGGTATCGGATGAAGAAAGAGACAAATTAAACCAAGAATTTGCTGAATCATTAGGTCCGATTGCTATGAAGCGTGATGGTATAATATCATACGAACCTTATTCAGCAAGACGCAGAAAGTTTTCAATAGGGGGTAAGAATCTCGAAGAAGTAATCGCTCAAATTAAGTTAAACCTTGATAATGGTTCTTCACCTCTTAGCAGTTTTTATGAAACGCAGGTGAAGAAGGCAGACCTATCAGCACTTTCTACTAAGGAAAGACGCAAGGTTAAAACAATGCTTCAAAACGCCCATCCAACAGAATACTTCGGTGAAGACTACCTCCGTTTGGGCAAAGTTATAAATATAATTGACGGTTTAGCGGAGGATGAAGAGGCCGAACTCTTGGAGAAGTTGGGAGTCAAAAATCTACAAATGGTTAAGACCGCCGCATCACTAAGAAAGAAATATGAAAATCTATACAAAAAATTATACGATATGGTATATGATGAGGAGGAATAAAAAATGGAAGAAGAAACAACAATTGAAATTTTAGAAATATTGAAGGCCCTATCCGATAAGGTTAAGGATTTAGAGAAAAAATTAGAAGACTCGGACACAGCAATTATGAAGGCTGGATTTGTACGAAGTCCGAGACCAAGTGCAAAAACTCAAGCAGGGATGCCCAGCGGTGATGTAATTTCAAAAATGGATTGGAATGATTTAGATTCACTTGTGAAAAATTTGGAGGGAACAATATGAGCAAAGAAAAAATGATAGCAGATGAAGCAGACATACAAGGTGTAGATGTTTTAACACAACTGACCGAACTTACAGTATTACTTACAAACGCATTAGGCTACGAACCTGCCGATAAACAAAAGGATGAGAAGGCTGGAAAGCAAGTTGATGTTGAAAGATTAGCCGCTAAGACCATCACCAAACAAATTAATTTAATTCGCAGGGAATACGAAACCAAACTTATGCCGGAGAATATGACCTATAAGGCGGAACCCGACGAAGAAGAAATACGAATTGAGTCGGATGGAAACGCGGAAGATTCACAAGACAAAGATGTTGAGGCCGCATTGGAAACAGCACTCGGAAAACTTAAGCGTCTTAAGCATACACTAACAATTAACGAGGATGCCGCTTTAACCCCAAGTGATGAAATGGTGTGAGGGTAATGGCTTTTACCCAATTCGATAGCGTAGTAAAAAATGTTTCTTCTTTAAGAAATATGGTTCGTGCTACTTTTTTAAGTGCGAGAGATAATCCTAAAGCGTATGAAAAAGATTGGCAGAAATTAGTTGTCGAACTTAGAGAAATGCTAAAAGACCCTAAACTTAAGGAACAGTTTCCTAATATAGATGATAGCGTTTTATTTTCCGATGAGACATTTTCTGTAAATAATGAAGGGGCTGGAAATTTATACAACTCATTTAATAATAAATCTACCCCTGCGGTCATAGTAAAACAGGATAGACCTGAAAAATTTATTGAACCTAATAAACCAATGTATCGTATATTTGAAATAGACGACATGAAAGAAATCAAAGGACTTACTACAGAATATGTTGTTCAAGAAAAATACGATGGGTTAAGAATACAGATACATAAATTTGATAATAAAGTAAAAATTTATACATTCAATGCGAGGGACATTACAGAAAAAATGCCTCAATGTGTTAAGGTGTTGGAGGACCGAGTTTTTCCTAACTGTATATTAGATGCAGAAGCCGTCATGTATAAAGACGGAGAAGCATTAGTTCGAGCCGATACTCTCGCACACATAAATAAAAAGGTTACAGACGAAGCAGATATTAAAGCCCATGTTTTTGATATTATGTATTTTGAAGATAACTCCGTCGTATCGGATAAATTAGAAGAACGACTAATGATTCTTATGAAAAACTTTTCAGCAAATGCTGACGAGTATGTACTATTTCCCAATAAGAACAATACAAGAGATGCTGACTCCTTAGCAGAAATTGAAGAATATGCTATGGATATAATGAAGAATCCTGCTTCGGAAGGAGTAGTTATTAAGGATGCTAAGTCTTCTTATGTTATTGGTAAAAAGAAAAACCCTAAATGGATTAAGTGGAAAAAATTTGTAGACTTAGATGTTATGGTTTTAGACAAGACAGAAAATAAAAATGGAACATTTGGTTATACTATGGGTATAGGTCCTGTTGAAGAAGATTCTATTAAGGCAGTAGAAATAGATGGGGATTATTATATGAATGTAGGAAAGACTACCAACACCCAAAAAGATGTTGAGGTTGGTACTATTATTCGTGTTATGGCTGATGAAATTATGGGTAATAATAAAAAAGGTTTCTCTTTATTTAATTCTAAGTTTCACGAAATACCAGAAGTAAAACTTCCGGATAAATTAATTACTCTTGAATTTTTAACAACGGGTGGAAAAAAGAGTCTTGGTGATTACAAGATTGAAGCCCTTACAAAGTCGTATGAAATTACAGACGGAATACATGGTATTGCTAAATTAAATACCGAACTTAATTTAGAGGGTTTTATTTTTCATGGATTTAAGGATGAAAACTTAATGTCTAAAAATGCTTCCTTAGATATAGATTTTTGGAAAGAAGAATTGAAAGATGCTTATGGTAAAGACAACGGTAGATTTTTTGTATTCGTAAAACAATTAGTCGATGAATATGGAACTTTATCGGCAAATGATATTTTTGGTAGGGTAGTTAAACATGATGAAAAAATGATGAATAGACTTTTTGGTAATGATTCAAAGGCGGAAGAAAAAATGAAAGAACGCCTAATGAAAGCGGGTGAAACATATGGAATTGTTTATTCTGCTGGTAAATTTTCCCATAACGATAATATGTTAAATAAGGCAGAAGCAAGAAATGGGGAATTTGAACTTTGGATTACCGATAGTGGGTATCTGCACTTTGTTATACTCTACAAAGGTAAAAAGATGGCATGGGAAATACAAGTGAGTGGGGATGAACAAATTTATGATTTCTTAGGCGAATCAGGAAAATACCCATGTAAGCAAATTGTAAAACCTAAAACTGACGACCTTCTCGAAAGAGGTCCAATGATTTTAGGCGCACAAAGAAAAGGCTATCACGAGTACATTCTTAACGGTAAAGAGATAAAAACAAAACTACATTGTAGATATTTACCTGTTGAAGGTAAAGAAATGTGGCTTGCTTGGACAGGTTATGAAACAAAACCCGCACCTAAATCAAGTGATTCAGGGCTAATAAATATCTATGAAGATGATTCTTCCGATTAGATACTTTAATATAGTCCTTAGAATACAGACCCTATCATGCAGTTAGAAACCCCTATGTTCGGAAACGAACCCAATAGTGGCGGAGAACTTGTAATTCTCAAGTCAAATAACGAATGCGTTATTGCTGGCTACGCATCAGTTGATGTAGTAGATAAACAGAATGATAAAATTACTTTAGGCGCAATTAAAGAAGCGGCTGATAAATTTATGAAGCAAGACCGATATAGAAATGTTATGATTACACATTCTAATGTTCAAGTCGGAGAGGTCGTAGACCAATATACAGATTCCAATGGTAAAGTCCTAAAAACAGG
>JGI24006J15134_10000301_pt1 | contig 32178 bp, 23 predicted proteins | sample LinPmetageLP53_FD_15134 | JGI IMG/M metagenome (IMG submission 15134)
GTGGTAATTCTACTTTTGCCAATGATATAACAGTATCAGGTGGTGATATTACTCTTGGGGGTACAGGACGTATTCAAGGTGTTGATACGGTATCATCTGGAACTGACGCAGCCAATAAAACATATGTAGACAATGCTATTTCTGGTGTACCACAGGGTGATATAACAGCAGTAGTAGCAGGAACTGGACTAAGTGGAGGAGGTACATCAGGTAGTGTAACATTAAATAATACAATAACCAACAACAACCAACTTAGTAATGGTTCAGGATATATAACAGCATCATCAACTAATACTCTTACAAATAAATCAGGTAATAATACTCAATGGACTAATGGCGCAGGATATATTACATCAAGCAGTTTACCAATAGTTAACAATTCTACTATAACTATAAATACTGGAACAGGTTTATCTGGAGGTTCTTCATTTACTTTAAACGGTTCAGCTGCAACTATAAATTTAGTAAATTCCTCACCAGACACAGGTGTACCAGCTATTTTATCTAACGGTTCAACACCAAGTTTAAACTCTGGTATAACAGCAGCAGAGGTAAGAAGTCTTATTGGAGCTGGAACATCAAGTAGTGCAGGAGTAACAAGCGTAGGTAGGCACATTACCTATATCGTCAAGTAATACAGGAACTGGCTCAACAACTATATCTATTGCTACAGCAGGTGCAGGCACAACTGGTGCCTTATCTAGTACAGACTGGAACACCTTTAACAACAAAACATCAAATACTGGAACAGTAACAGGAGTAACAGGTACTTCACCAGTTTCTGTAACTTCTTCATCTACAAGTCCAGTAGTGTCTATTGCTCAAGCAGGTTCAAGTACAACTGGTGCTTTATCAAGTACAGACTGGAATACGTTTAATAACAAAACATCAAATTTAGGTACAGTTACAAGTGTAGCAACTGGTAATACAAATACATTAAGTAAGTCTGGTACAACTGCAATAACACTAACACCAAATACAGGTTCAGTAAATTTATCTTCTTCCAATTTAGCAACAGGAGCGCAAATACAAACAGCTATTAATACAGCTTTAACAGGCGTGTTGCAATTTGAAGGAACATGGAACGCAAGTACAAACTCACCAACATTAGCAAGTGGTACAGGTACATCAGGAGATTACTACATAGTATCGGTTGCAGGTAGCACAAATTTAGATGGAATAACAGACTGGGCTATTGGTGACTGGGCGGTTTTTGCTAATACAACATGGACAAAAATTGATAACTCATCTGTAGGTAATGTAACAGGTAGTGGTTCATCAGGAAGAGTAGCATATTGGAACAGTAATAGTAATATAACAAGTGATTCAGGATTTACATTTAATGGTAGTACAAATGCTTTAACTGTTACTGGTGCAATGACTTGGAGTGGTGGCGGATCAACAGAATCTAATTCTGCATATGATAATATGGTTACTGGCTTTAGTGACTCAGGTTCTTCTACAAAAACACTTACACTTACACAACAAGATGGCGGTACTTTAACTACATCATTTAGTATACCTCAAGGAACAGTAACATCTGTTGGTGGAACAGGAGCTGTTAGTGGACTTACACTTTCAGGAAGCGTATCATCTTCTGGTAATTTAACATTAGGAGGTACTTTAAGTTTAACAAGCGGTAATGTTACAGGGGCTTTAGGGTTTACTCCTTACAGTAATGCGAACCCAAGTGGTTTTACATCTTTTGCAGAACCAGGTATATTTAGCGGTGGTGGAACTCCTTCTTTAGCATCTGGAGTTACAGCACAAGAAATAAGAACTTTAATTGGAGCTGGTACAAGTTCTTCTTCTGGAGTTACAGGTGTATCAGGAACATCACCTATTACATCAAGTAATACAGGAGCAGGAACTACTTCAATAGGAATAAATACTGCAAACGCTTCTACAACTGGAGCTTTATCAAGTTCTGATTGGAATACTTTTAATAATAAGACATCAAATTTAGGTACAGTTACAAGCGTAGGTCTTCTTATGCCTTCTGCTTTTTCAGTATCAGGTTCTCCTGTAACAGGAAACTCAAATATAACAGTATCAGGATCAGGTAACACATCTCAATATATTAGAGGTGATGGTAGTTTAGCTAGTTTTCCTTCTATACCGCAAGGTACAATAACAGGTGGAGGAACTTCTGGAAGAGTAACTTTTTGGAATGGAGGAACTTCAATAACAAGTGATTCAGGTTTTACATTTAGTTCTGCTGATGACTCAGTAACATTAGGAAAGATAAAGGTAGGAAACGGAACTGTTTCTTTACCATCTTTAACTTTTAGTGGAGATACAGATACAGGGTTTTACATGCCTGGTGCTGGGCAGGTTAGTTTAAGTATTAACGGAACAGAAGTATTTGGATTCGGAACAGCTGGAATAGGAGTTTTTGTAAATAGCCCAACAGGCCCATCCCCAACTACAAGTGATAGCTCTTCAAAATTAGCAACAACAGCCTTTGTTAAAGCTCAATTTTACATAACAGCATCTTCTACTAATACACTTACAAACAAAAGTGGTAACATATCTCAATGGACTAATAATAGTGGATATACTACTTTTGCAGAACCAGGTATATTTAGTGGAGGCGGTACACCAACATTAGCTAGTGGTGTAACAGCCGCAGAAGTTAGAACTTTAATAGGCGCAGGTACAAGCTCTACAACAGGTACAGTAACATCTGTATCAGGCACATCCCCTGTAGTATCTTCAGGAGGAAATACTCCTGCAATATCTGTTTCAACAGCTACTGTTACTAATGGTGGTGGAAATCTTGCCACAGGAGATCAAATATATGATTTTGTAAATGGAGGTAGTCCAAACTTTGGAGTTCTTTCAGGTAATGTTGATATAGGTGATTTTAATTTAAGGTTTGGGTCAACAGCTGGTGGTGCATCAGACGGTATTTTATATAAAGACTCAGGAGGTAGCTATAGAAATGCGTTGACTTTTGAAGCAACTAATAGAGTAGCTATAGCTAACAGAGCATCTAATGGAGAGATAGATTTAAAAGCAAATACATCTATATCTGGAGCTTCTGGAGAAGTAACNGTGGCTACAATAAAAGATACAGGAATAATTACATTTAAACCAATAGGGCTAGATGTAAGCTTAGCTAATAATGATGCTAATGGATTTACTTTATTTACTGGATCTTCTTCAGTAACAGGAGGAAAAATATATTACTGGACTGGTAGTGGATGGACTTTAGCTACTGCTTCAAATGCTTACAATAGATTAATAGCTATGGCAAGAGGAACTGGAACTTCTGGTAGTGTTGGAATGGTGGTTCAAGGTCTTGTAAATGGAGCGCAAACTGCGACCACAAATGGTTTGGCTGCTTATTTATCTACAAGTGGTAACATAACAACAACAACACCTACTTCAGGATACGCTAGAATTGTAGGGTATGCATACAGTAGTACAATATTTTATTTTGACCCAGATAAAACTTGGGTTGTTATTGCAAATCCATAAAAATTAATAATGGAATTCAAAGATCGCAAACTTATTTTTGATGACAGCACTATATACTTTATAGATAAAGATAGTCAAAAAAAGCATTTTGTAATGATGGATTGGGAGCATAACATAATGAAAGCTCATGCTGACTACGCTTGTTCTAATGGAGGAGACATTCTTGAAATAGGTTTCGGAATGGGAATAAGCGCAAACTATATACAACAAAACAATATTAAATCTCATACAATAGTAGAGTGTCATCCAGAGGTAATAAATAATGCATACGCATGGGCGGAAAACAAACCTAATGTAAACATAATATTAGGCGATTGGTTTGATGTAAAATATCATTTAGGTTTATATGACGGATTATTTTATGACACTTATGGCGATACAAAAGCTAAACAATTAAAAGATTATTTACCTACCTTTATGAAAAATAAAGGTGTTGCTACGTGGTGGAATAGTTATAATGAAAAAAATAATCAATTAGGAATAAAAGCTGATAGTTATTCAGTTATAAATGTAAACCCAAAAAACAATAATTATTTTAAATTTAATAAATATTATTTACCAAAAAAAGAATTTAAATAATGGCTGAAATTACAATTAACGTAACGTCAAATAGACAAGGATCAATTTTAAAACAAGGTGGTGCTGCAGAAGATTGGTTAGATGTTATTGAAGCATCTAGTGGAACTTCTGTAATAACAGGTGTTAATCAAACTACAGCGATAAGAGCGCAATCTTTTGTAAACAGAGGCGGTACTGAAACATTTAGTTGTGCAAGATCATTTTTTTATTTTGATTTAAGCGCACTTCCTTCTGGTGCTACAGTAACCGCAGGAACCTTTACTGTTAATGGAGTTCAACAAGGAGGAACAAATGCGGTAACATTAACAGAAGCTCCTGGAGCTTTTGGAACTAACGGAGGCTCAGCATTAAGTACTGGTGATTATGATAATGCATTTCTAGAAGATCAATTTTCAGATGATACAAGAGGAAATGATGTTGCAGGAGTCCCTTGGAATTTAGGAACTGGTAATTCTGGGGAAAATGATTTTCAATTTAATTCTTCAGCAATAAATAAAATAAATACAGGAATCTCTGGCATAGCTCTTGCTTTAGTTAGTTACACTTACGATTATAGTGAATCAGAACCTTCAACAAACGCATTTAATTACAATGGTGTATACTTTAATATTTCAGGTAGTTTTATGCCTAAAATTCAATTAGTTTATACTGAAGGTGGTTATGGAAACACTATAAATGGTATTACACCAGCAGCAGCATCATCATTTGATGTATGGCAAGTAAATGCAATTAATCTAAAAGGAAGCAATACACCGCAAGCTGATGCAGTCAATAACATAGAATAATTAAAAAAAAAGTATTATCTTTGTTCAAATATAAATAATTTAAATAAAATCAAATGAAAAATTTAACACAGGAAGAATTACAATCAGTACAAGACATTCACAACGGATTTAATAAGGCAAAAATTGACTTAGGTGATCACGTTTTACAAAGAGAAGCTTTGATAAAAAACGTAGAAAACATAAGAGTAGAGTTTGCACAAATTGAAAAAAATCTAATAGACAAGTATGGACAAGATTCTGTTATTGATTTAATGACAGGAGAAGTAAAGTCTAAAGAAGAAGTTGATGCTACAGCTAAAATAGTAGAAAAAGCAAAAGCTGATACAGACGAACATAATAAAAATCTTAAAAAAGCATAATGTCTAAAATAAGCAATCAAGCTGCATATCCTGCTCTCTTACAACCAACACTAAGCGATTATTTAGTTATAACTGATTACGATAATAAGTTAAGAACTAAAACTGTTTCTTTAAATACAGTTAAGAATTTATTTGACGTTAGTTATTCTGATGTTACAATAGAAATAAGTTCAGCAGAATTAAAGGCTTTGTTAGCGACACCTAAAACTTTAATAGCTGCGCCTGGCGTAGGAAAAGTACTTGAGGTGTTTAGCATTTTTGCTTACATGGATGTTGGTGGAGTAGCGTATGATTTTGCTGACCCTGTACAAGTTAAAATGGGAACTTCAGTTTGGGCTGAAATCCCTACAGCATCAGTAATGAATTCAGCAGTTGACGCAGCAGCACATTTTTCTAAAACATCTTTAGCTTGTCCAATTAATACAGCTATAAAGCTTCAAGGGCAAGGTCAAGAAGCTACAGTTGGAACTGGTGTAATGAAAATCAATTTACGTTTCAGAACATTAGATTTACAAACATTCTAAAATGGTTATTAGAAAAATTTCTATAGGAGCTGATTATAAATCAGGTGCAATGCACTATATAGTTGGTCAAGAAGTTTTAGGAGGTAAACATAAAATTCACTTAATTCAAAGTGATACGGAAACTGATTCATATAAAATTTGGGTTGAAAAAAACTCTGAAGTTTTAGTTTGGAAAGAATTTAAAACAACACTTCCTATATCATTAGAGTATAATATAAACTTTTAATGAAGTCTCCTTTTTCTTTTATTGTTAAACCTATTAATAATAGGCGTTATTCTAACGTCAAAAATATAGGTGGTGTAGATTTTATAACAAGTACTTCAGAAGAAGACCATACTGTTTCTAATAGGTATGCAGAAGTTGTAGAGACTCCAATAAATTATACTGGAGAAGTAGAAGTTGGTGACACTTTATTAGTTCATCACAATGTTTTTAAATTCTATAATGACATGTATGGAAGAAGAAAAAGCGGTAAAAGTTTTTTTAAAGATGATTTGTTTTTTATAGATCCAGATCAATTTTTTTTATTTAAAAGAAATGGAAAGTGGAAAGGTTATCATAAATATTGTTTTGTAAAACCTAGTTCAGCGAAAGATAGTTTTGTAAAAAAATCTGGAGTTATAGAACCCCTTATGGGAGTATTAAAATATTCTAATGCTCAACTTGAAAAATTAGGTTTAAAAGTAGGAGATGAAATATCTTATCAGCCAGAAAGCGAATATGAGTTTAATGTTGATGGAGAATTATTATACAGAATGTTTACAAACAATATAACTTTAAAACTAAATGGATAGCAAAATTATTAAACTTCAAATTATAGAAGCAGGAGAAAGAGCTGTTATACAATTAATAAAAGTTGCAAAAGAAGATATTATTAAATATGATACTGAAGATGAGTTGGCAGCTGATAGATTAAAAAATGCAGCGGCAACAAAAAAACTTTGTATTATGGATGCTTTTGAAATTATAAAAAAAATAGACGAAGAAAGAGCTATGTTAGATGGGGTTGACATAAAGACAACTAATACACCAAAAGGATTTGCAGAATCAAGATCAAAATAAAATATATCGCATAGTTAAGAAGTTAATTCCTAAGTCTGTTATTTCTAATAAAAATAAAGCAAAGAATTGGCAATATGGATATAATGACAAATACAACGTAGTTGTTATATCAAAAGACGGAACTATAGGAGATATATATAATATAAATAATTTACTTGTTGCTCTTCCTGCAACTCCACGTTTAACATCCAAAGAAAAAAAAGAACAGCAAGTATGGAGTGCAAAACCTATAGAAAAAGATTTAAAAAAAATTCAATCAATATTTCATTGGCATCAAACACCTCCACAATTTAAAGCAAAATGGGTAGACTATATAGAAAGTGAATTTGACAAAAGAGAGCAAGGAACTTGGTTTTTAAATAATGGAAACCCTACATATATAACTGGAACACATTATATGTATTTGCAATGGACTAAAATTGATGTTGGTAATCCAGATTTTAGAGAAGCTAATAGAATTTTTTATATATTTTGGGAAGCTTGCAAAGCTGATTCAAGAAGTTTTGGTATGTGTTATTTAAAAATAAGACGTTCTGGGTTTTCTTTTATGAGTTCATGTGAAGGAGTAAACCAGGCTACTATAACAAAAGATGCTCGTATAGGTATTTTGTCAAAAACAGGAGCTGATGCAAAAAAAATGTTTACAGATAAAGTTGTTCCAATTTCAAATAACTATCCATTCTTTTTTAAACCTATTCAAGATGGTATGGATAAACCTAAAACAGAATTAGCTTATCGTGTACCAGCATCTAAGATTACTAAAAAAAATATGTATGATACAGGTGACGAAGAGTTAGAAGGATTAGATACAACTATTGACTGGAAAAATACTTCTGATAACTCATATGATGGAGAAAAGTTACAATATTTANTACACGATGAAAGTGGTAAATGGGAACGACCTGAAAATATTTTAAATAACTGGCGTGTAACTAAAACTTGTTTAAGATTAGGAAGTAAAATAATTGGTAAATGTATGATGGGATCTACATCAAACGCATTAGACAAAGGAGGAGCAAACTTTAAAAAACTATTTGAAGATTCTGACTGCAGCAAAAGAAATCAAAATGGTCAAACAAAATCTGGATTGTATAATTTATTTGTTCCTATGGAATGGAACTTTGAGGGATATATAGATAAGTTTGGAATGCCAGTTTTAGAAACACCACAAAATCCTATAATAGGAATTGATGGAGAAGCGATAACAATAGGGGCAATAGATTATTGGAAAAATGAAGTTGACTCTTTATCACAAGATGCGGATGCATTAAATGAATTTTACAGACAATTTCCACGAACAGAATCTCATGCATTTAGAGATGAATCAAAACAATCGTTATTTAATTTAACAAAAATATATCAACAAATAGACTATAATGATTCTTTAATAATAGAACATCATGTAACAAGAGGATCGTTTCATTGGAAAGATGGTATAAAAGATTCTGATGTTGTTTGGAGTCCAAATAGAAACGGAAGATTTTTTGTAACTTGGACACCAAGGAAAGAATTACAAAATCAAGTAATTAACAGGAACGGAAAAAAATATCCTGGCAATGAACATTTAGGTTCTTTTGGTTGTGACTCGTATGATATATCTGGAGTTGTTGTTGGTAAAGGTTCAAACGGATCATTACATGGAATGACAAAATTTAGTATGGACAAAGTACCTGCCAATCATTTCTTTTTAGAGTACATTGCTAGACCTCAAACAGCAGAGATATTTTTTGAAGAAATATTAATGGCATGTATATTTTACGGTATGCCTATTTTATGTGAGAATAATAAACCTCGTTTGTTATATCATTTTAAAAATAGAGGATATAGAGGGTTTTGTATGAACAGGGTTGATAAACCTTTTAGTAAATTATCTAAAACAGAAAAAGAATTAGGAGGTATTCCTAACTCTTCTGAAGATATAAAACAATCACACGCCTCGGCAATAGAGTCGTATATTGAAAAACATGTTGGACTAGATATGAGTGGAGATTATAGAGATAAAGATGATATGGGAGAATGTTATTTTCAAAGAACATTAGAAGATTGGGCAAAATTTGACATTAGTAATAGAACTAAACATGATGCATCTATTAGTTCTGGACTAGCTATTATGGCTAACCAGAAGCACTTATACACACCGACTAAAGAAAAATCAAAAATAAGCATTAACTTTGCAAGATATAATAACACAAGCTCAACAAGTCAACTATTGAAATAAATGAAAGAAGTAACTATAAATATAAAGTCAGCTGTTTTTCCAGACCAATTTGCTTCTGATGCTGATAAAAAAAGTTTAGAATTTGGATTGCAGGTTGGACAGGCTATTCAGTATGAATGGTTCAGGAAAGATGGTGGAAGTTGCAGATTTTATAATCAATGGACACAATTCAATAGATTGAGATTATATGCTCGTGGAGAACAGTCAACAGCAAAATATAAAAATGAATTAGCTATAGATGGGGATTTAAGTTATTTAAATTTAGATTGGACACCTATATCGGTTATTCCAAAATTTGTAGACATTGTAGTTAACGGAATGTCTGACAGGTTATTTAAAGTAAAAGCATATGCTGAAGATGCAATGTCAGCAGAAAAAAGAAACCAATTTCAAACAATGATAGAGGGGCAGATGATTGCCAGACCTTTATTAAGCCAAATATCTCAAGATTTTGGAGTAGATGTATTTACAGTTCCTGAAGAAACTTTACCGACAGACGATCAGGAGTTAGAACTTTATATGAATCTTAAGTTTAAACCAGCTATTGAAATAGCTGAAGAAGAAGCTATTAATACTTTAATGGCAGAAAATCATTATGACGACACAAGAAAAAGGGTAGATATGGATTTGATGGTTCTAGGTATAGGAATGACTAGGCATCAATTTCAATTAGGACAAGGAGTTGTTTTAGATTATGTAGACCCAGCTAATGTTGTATATAGCTATACAGAAGACCCATATTTTAAAGATTGTTTTTATTGGGGAGAAATTAAAACAGTTCCTATTACTGAACTTATAAAAATAGATCCTAAAATTTCTTTAGAAGAAATGGAAACAATTTCTAAATATAGTCAGTCATGGTATGATTATTTTAATGTAGCTCAAATGTATCAAAACAGTATGTTTGCTAAAGATACTTGTACGTTATTGTATTTTAATTATAAATCTACTAATACTTTTGTATATAAAAAGAAAGAAACTTCAGAAGGAACATATAAGACTGTAGAAAAAGATGATCAGTTTAATCCTCCACCAGAAATGATGGAAGAAGGAAACTTTGAAAGAGTAGAAAAAAGAATTGATGTATGGTATGAAGGTGTAATGGTAATGGGAACTAACATTATATTACAATGGAAAATGATGGAGAATATGGTTAGACCAAACTCTTCTAATCAATATGCATTACCAAATTATGTAGCTTGTGCGCCTAGAATGTATAAAGGAAACATTGAATCATTAGTTAGAAGAATGATTCCATTTGCAGATTTAATACAAATGACACATTTAAAAATTCAACAAGTAGTTTCACGAGTTGTTCCTGATGGAGTCTTTATTGATGCCGATGGTTTAAATGAGGTTGATTTAGGAACAGGAAATGCTTACAACCCTGAAGATGCTTTAAGATTATATTTTCAAACTGGTAGTGTTGTAGGAAGAAGCTATACTCAAGACGGTGAGTTTAATAACGCTAAAGTTCCAATTACTCAATTGACTTCTAATAGTGGAGCAAATAAAATGCAAATGTTAATTGGAAACTATAATCATTATTTAGATATGATTAGACAAGTGACAGGTTTAAATGAAGCAAGAGACGGAAGTACGCCAGACCCAAACTCATTGGTTGGTGTTCAAAAACTTGCAGCGTTAAATTCTAATACAGCAACACGTCATATTTTACAATCAAGTTTATATATTACTAAAACAATAGCTGAAGCCTTATCAATAAGAACAGCTGATATATTAGAATATGCAGATTTTAGAGATGAGTTTGCTATGCAAATTGGAAAGTATAATGTTTCTATAATAGAAGAAATTAAAAACTTATATCTACATGACTTTGGTATATTTATAGAAATGTCTCCAGACGAAGAAGAGAAGGCAATGCTTGAGCAAAACATTCAAATGGCTTTGTCTAAAGAAAATATAAGTTTAGAAGATGCTATAGATATTAGAGAGATTAATAATCTAAAAATGGCTAATCAATTACTTAAAGTAAAAAGAAAAGCTAAACAACAAGCAGAGCAACAGCAAAAAATGCAAGAACAGCAAATGCAAGCGCAAATGCAAATGCAGCAACAACAAGCAGCTGCTCAAGCACAAATGCAACAAACACAAGCAGAGCTACAAGGCAAGATGCAACTTAAACAAGCAGAAATCGGTTTTGAAATTGAGAAGCAAAAAAATGAAGCTCAATTAAAACAAATGCTAATGGCTACTGAATTTGAGTATCAAATGCAATTAAAAGGTATTGAACAATCTCAATTAGATGCTAGAGAGCAAAGTAGAGAGAAAGCTAAAAACAGCAGAATAAATCAACAGTCTACAAATCAATCAAAAATGATAGAGCAAAGAAAAAGAAATACTCCTTCTATTAATTTTGAGTCTAATGAAGATAGTTTAGATGGTTTTGACTTTGCTGAATTTGACCCAAGATAAATTAAATAAATAAGTATTAACTTTGTAAAAAATTAAATCAAATGGATATTAAAGTAAAAGAAGTAAATTTTGAAGAACAAAAATCTGTAGCAGAAGTTGAAGAAAAACTGCTTAAAGATCATGAAGAAAAAAACAATGTTCAAGAAGTAGGCTCGGAACCTACTGTTGAAGCTAAAGAAGAACCAGCAGAAATTGCTGAAGAAAAAACTCCAGTATCAGAGTTAAATGATACAGATGTTCTTAAATATATAAAAAACAGATATGATAAAGACATATCTTCTGTAGATGAATTGTTTGCGCAAACAAAAGACAATGACGATTTACCAGAAGATGTGGCGGCATATTTTAAATACAAGAAGGAAACTGGACGTGGAATAGAAGACTTTTATAAATTACAAAAAGACTACGACTCTATGGATGGTGACCAATTGTTGGCTGACTATTATGGTGTGACCGAAGAAGGTCTTGACGCTATAGATATTCAAGATATGATGGAGGATAAGTTTAGTTTTGATGAAGACCTAGACGAACCAAAAGATATTAAGAAAATCAAGTTGGCTAAAAAACGAGAACTTGCGAAAGCGAAGAAGTTTTTTAATGAACAAAAAGATAAATATCAAGCTCCTCTTGAGTCAAGTGGGGGTAAGTTATCTGATGAACAAGAAAAAAATCTTAATGCTTATAAGAGTTACATAGAGGAATCTAAAACTGTTGAAGAGGCAAACGAAAAAAGATATGACTATTTCTTAGATAAAACTGAAAAAGTTTTTAACGATGAATTTAAAGGTTTTAAATTTAATGTCGGTGAAAAAGAAATGTCTTACAAACCAGGGACAGCTCAAGAATTGAAAAACAAACAGAAAGATGTTAACACATGGCTTAACACTTTTATGAATGACAAAGGCTTGATAGAAAATACAGAGGGATATCACAAGTCTCTTTCTGTTGCAATGAACCCTGACAAATTTGCTAAATTCTTTTACGAACAAGGCGTGGCAGCTGCTGTGGATAATGTTACTAAGAAATCTAAGAACATAAACATGGAAGTAAGAACGTCTCCTCAATCTTTCCAAAAAGACGGATTGAAGATTAGAACAGTAGGGAATACAGATTCAGGTAGAGGACTCAAAATAAGAAGTATTAAATAAATTATTAAACTAAAAAAAATTAATTATGTCAGTATTAGCAACCCCAGGATTTGCCTTACAGCCATCTGCACAGAGAACTGTATCGCCATCCAACTACATAACTAACTTTGATTTCTTGAATCAGTATTTACCAGATACATACGAAAAGGAATTTGAGCGTTATGGAAATAGATCAGTAGCATCTTTCTTAAGACAAGTAGGTGCTGAAATGCCTTCAAATTCAGATTTGATAAAATGGGCAGAGCAAGGAAGATTACACGTTAAGTATACAAACGTAAATGCAAATTTAGCAGCAGCACAAGGTGCAGCAGCTGGTACGTTTACTATTAACGATGTATTAAATCCTGCAACGAATGCAGCAGCAAATATTTCAGGTCAAATCGCAATGAGAATTGGACAAACGGTTATGATCTCAGATAATGCTCCTAATTCAACTTTAAGTAACAAAGCAATTATATCAGCAGTTAACTATGCAACAAGTACAGTAACAGTATTATTTTATGAAGCAGCTGGACAAGCTATGGCAATAAATTCAACTGTAACTATTTTTGTTTATGGTTCTGAGTTCCAAAAAGGAACAGATACAATGGCTGAGTCTTTAACTTCAGATGATTTCATCTTCCAAAATTCACCAATTATTATCAAGGACAGGTACAGAGTTGCTGGTTCAGATATGGCGCAAATCGGATGGATTGAAATTACAGGAGAAGACGGAGTAAATGGATACCTTTGGTATTTAAAGTCTGAGCATGACACAAGATTACGTTTTGAAGATTACCTAGAAACAGCTATGGTGGAAGCAGTTCCAGCAGCAGCAGGTTCTGGAGCAGTTGGTTCAACAACTACAGGTAACAAAGGATCTGACGGAATCTTTTTTGTTGTTCAACAAAGAGGTAATATCTATGGTGGTGGAAACCCAGTAGCTTTAGCTCAGTTTGACAATGTTATTCAAAGACTTGATAAGCAAGGTGCAATTGAAGAAAATGTTTTATTTGTAGACAGACAATTCTCATTTGATATTGACGATATGTTAGCGGCACAAAACTCTTACGGAGCAGGTGGTACTTCATACGGTCTATTTGATAATGATAAAGAAATGGCTTTAAATCTAGGATTCACAGGATTCAGAAGAGGTTATGACTTTTACAAGTCTGATTGGAAATATCTTAACGATGCAACTATGAGAGGTGGTATTGTTGGTGGTGCAGTAAATGGACTTTTAGTTCCTGCTGGATCAACTACAGTATATGACCAAATCTTAGGTAAAAACGCTAAGAGACCTTTCTTACATGTACGTTACAGAGCTTCTGAAACAGAAGATAGAAGATACAAAACGTGGATTACTGGTTCTGCTGGTGGTGCGCAAACTTCTAACTTTGATTTAATGGATGTAAACTTCCTTTCAGAAAGAGCAGTATGTACTTTAGGTGCAAACAACTTCTTCTTATTCCAACAATAAGAAGTAAACAATAATAAGGGAGGAGTTAATCCTCCTCCCTTTTTTTTTAAATCTAATTAAATTTTATTATAATGAAAAAAAGTAACAAATATGTCGCTAAGACATACAAATTAAAAAGTGACGCTTCACCATTGAATTATATGTTAAGCTCACGAAACTCAGCAAGATTTCCTTTATTATGGTTTGACGAAGACAAAGGTATTAACAGACCTTTACGTTATGCTAGAAACCAAAAAAGTCCTTTTGAAGACGACCAAGATGGTAATGCCATTTTAGAACCAATTGTTTTTGAAGATGGATTTTTATTTGTTCCAAAAGAAAATCAAATATTACAAGAATTTTTATCTTTTCACCCACAGAACGGTTATGTGTTTCAAGAAGTTGATGCAGCAAGAGATGCAAATGAAGAAGTAGAATGGATGGATTACGTTTTACAAGCTCAAGTTACAGCTCATGATTTAACTATTGAAAAACTTTCATCTTTAGGTAGAGTTATTTTTGGACAAAAAGCTGATAAAATGTCAACAGCTGAATTAAAAAGAGATATGATGGTATACGCTCAACAAGACCCACAAGATTTCTTAGACACTATTAATGATCCAATGGTTGAGTTACAAGATGAAGTGGTTCAATTTGTAAGCGCAGGCTTATTAATGATTAATGATAAAAAAGTTAATTTTAATTTACCAGGAAATAAAAAGAAATTAATGACTGTTCCCTTTGGAGAAGACGCTCACTACATTTTAGCTTCTTACATGCAAAGTGATGAAGGTTTAGAGGTATATAAACTTCTAAAGAAACACCTTAAAAAGGATAAGTAATATTACTTATCTTTGTTCATTATTAACCCTTAATTTTATTTTTATTATGGCAATGTCAAAATTTTTATCAGTATACATTAACGCAGCAGACATAACAGGTGGTGCAAACCTTATACCTGCTGATGGTGTGATTAACGTACTTCAAACAAGTGCAACAGTAGTTACAATTAATTTTAGAGATGCAGCAGCTGGATTCCAGACTGTAGCTTTAACTCACTCAGCTTTACCAGCTTTCGCAGCTGCAACTCCTGAAAAGAGTAGAGCTATGAGAAATTTATTTGCTGACGCAATTAAACAAGCTTTATCAACTGGATGGACAAGTCCTGCTTATACTTTAGTAGTTCCTGCTTACCCAGAAATTGAATCAGCAGCTGGTGGTGATGTATCAATCACAGGAATATCTTGGTCTTAGTATTAACCCTTAAACAATAATAACATGGCAGCGAAATATTTATCATTTCCAGTAGCTACGATAGTTGATTCAGGGACTGAAACGATTATTATAACAGGTAACAATGTTACAGCTCAGACAGCAACATCAATGACTGATACAACAGTTAATTTTGTAACTTTAGGAGTTCAAGTAGGAGATAGAGTAACAGATACAGCAAATTCAGATACAGCTTTAGTAACAGCAGTTACTGCAACTGTTTTGACTATTGACACCAATATCTTTACTGCTGCTTTAGAAACTTATTCTATTACAGCATTAGGTTCTTCATTATATGACACAGGACAAAACTTTTTAACTACAGTTAGTCCTGGAGATGTAGTTTATAATTCAGGTACTGCTGGAACAGCAAGAGTAGTGTCTATAGTAAACGATAGCCGATTAACTTTATCAGCTGATATTATGACAATTGGAGACACTTATAATGTATTAGACGAGTTAACTTCTAGCGAGGTTCTTTGTTCATTAAGTGAATTAATTATGGTAAAACGTAATACTAATTTTGAAACTTTAATGTATTACGGAGCAGGTTCTGGAAACGACATAATTACTATTCAGCATACTGATCAAGGAAATGGTAGTCTGGTGGCAGAAGCAATTCAAACAGCAATGCAAGATGCAGTTTCTATGCCAGGTTCAATACCAAAACCTTCTTCACAAAATGTACCAATTGGATTAAATGGAACATCTAGAGTTTTAATTAACGATATTAGCATAGCATAATATTTTAATTAAACTAACGAAAAACGAGGGGTTACTAAAAAAAGTAACCTCTTTTTTTTTTACTATCTTTGTTATAAATATTTTAAACTATGGCAGCTAATATTAATGAGGTAAGAAATACTGTTTTAGCAATAGCTAATAAAAATAATTACGGATATATTTCTCCTAGTGATTTTAATTTATATGCTAAGCAAGCTCAAATGGATATGTTTGAGGATTATTTCTATCAATACAATAATTGGATTAACAGACAAAACGCAAGAACTTCTGGAACAGGATATGCAGATATATTAAAAAGTCTTGTTGAAGTAATTGAACAGTTTTCAGTTACAAATTTTTTAACTCAAACTTTAGCTAACACATATGCTTTACCAGCTGATTATTATTTTATAGATAAGTTGTTTTACTATCCTCAAATATTATCAACTGGTACAAATACTACAGTAACTGCCTTTAAGTTAACTGACTCTGCTGCTACTTTTTCTAATTTAACAGCTCCATACACACCTCCAGTAGGAAGTATAATAGTAAACACTACCACAAGTTCTGAATGTTTTGTTACTAACGTAGACAATCCAACTGTGTTATCTATAAGTGGAAATATTATGAACTTAAATGATAATTATGTTATTTATAATAATACTAATATAAATGAAGTGGAAAGAGTTAGTCAAAATAAAATATTTTATTTAACAAGCTCTCCATTAACAGCTCCGTCAGCTCAATTTCCTGCTTATGTATTAGAAGGAAATACTGTTACAGTATACCCTTCTGTAATTGGCCCTAACGTAGGTAGTAGTGTTTTTAGTCAATGGACAGGAACAAGTATAAAGTGTCAATACATTAGGTATCCACTATCTCCACAATGGACATTCGTTACATTAGCTGGAGGAGAACCTATCTTTAATAACACAGCAGCATCTTTTCAAGATTTTGAATTGCCTGACTCAGATGAACCAGCTTTGATTGCAAAAATTTGTCAGTATGTAGGTATAGAAATAAGAGAGGCTGATGTTTATCAATTTGGTACACAAGAATTAAACGAAGAAACTCAAACAACAACATAACATGGCATATATAAATGATTATCAATATTACGAGAATGGGGGAGCTACACCTGAAGATGCTAATTGGGGTTCTTATCAGTATACTTCTTTAGAAGATATAGTAAATAATTTTATGTTAATGTATCAAGGTAACAATGAGTTGTTAAATAACTTAAGTAGGTATCAAGTTTTGTTTCACGCTAAGCGAGGAATACAAGAACTTAACTACGATGCTATGAAAGAAATTAAAATTTTAGAATTAGATGTATGTAATTCTTTAAGATTTGTTTTACCGCAAGATTATGTTAACTGGGTAAGAGTTTCTGTTTATAGAAACGGAATGTTACTTCCTTTAGTAGAAAATATACAAACTAATTGGAGTGGTGCATACTTGCAAGATAATGATTGCAATATATTATTTGACCAAGATGGTAATGTTTTAAAACCTCAACATTCTGGTTTAGATATGGATAGAATATTGGGGAGTAAAAGAAGTATTTATTTAAACAATAACAGTCCATTTAATAATCAAACAGGATATAATGTAGATGGAAGTTGGTACTTTGATTATGCAATAGGAGCAAGATTTGGTTTAAATACTGAAACAGCGAATCAAAATCCTACGTTTAGTATAGATAAAAAAGGTGGTGTTATAAATTTTAGTTCAGGTGTTATAAATGATATGGTAATAGTTGAGTATGTTTCGGACGGTATGGAAACTGGTAATAATGCTAAAATAGAAGTTAATAAACTTTTTGAAGATTATTTATATGCTTACGTTAGATACGCTCTTTTAAATAGCAGACTGGGAGTACAAGAATATATAGTTAATAGAGCAAGAAAAGACAAATCTTCTTTATTAAGAAATGCAAAAATACGATTAAGTAATATACACCCTGGAAGACTCTTGCAAAATTTAAGAGGTCAGGCTAAATGGATAAAATAATATGGCGTTAACTAGCATGAACTTTATTGGTGGTAAGATGAATAAGAGTGTTGATGAACGTCTTATTCCAGATGGTGAGTATATTGATGCTTTAAATGTACGTTTAGGATCAACAGAAGGTACAGAGATAGGAGCTGTAGAAAATTCTAAAGGTAACACTCAATTAACCTCAATAGATTTTGCAGGTACTGCTTTAATAAACCCAACGACTATAGGTGCTTTTGCTGATGGCGTAAGAGAAACTATGTATTGGTTTGTTGCGGCAGACAATTATGATATGATTTTATCATTTCATACGCCAACTCAACTTATAACTCAACATGTAGTAACTATAAATGTTTTAAATTTTAATCCAAAATATTTAGTTACAGGAGTAAGTTTAATAGAAAATTTATTGTTTTTTACAGATGATTTTAATCCTCCTAGAAAAATAAATATAACAAGAAATTATGAAGACCCTACTGGATCGGTTGATGGTATTATAGAAGAAGATATTAGTGTTATATTAAAACCACCAGGATACGAACCATTAGACAATCTTCCATCACCAACAGTAGAGTTGTTAAACATTCCAGGGGAAGAAAATTATTTGGAAGATAGGTTTATATCTTTTGCGTACCGATACAGATATTTAGACAAAGAATATAGTGCAATATCATTATTTACTGTTCCTGCTTTTCAGCCAGGTGTTTTTAGTTTAGACCCAAGTAGTTATAACAATAATGGAATGCAAAATCTTTTTAATTCCGCAAATGTAACTTTTGATACTGGCTCAAAAAGAGTTTTAGAAATAGATATATTATATAAATTAACAACGTCATCTACTGTATACGTTATTGAAAGGTTTGTAAAAAGAGATTTAGGCTGGGGTGATTTTACAAATCAAACTATTTTATTTACAAACAGTAAAATATATACAACATTAGGTTCAGACGAACTTTTAAGATTATATGACAATGTTCCAAGATTATCTAAAGCTCAGACAATTATGGCTAACCGTTTAGTATACGGTAATAATGTAGATGGGTACAATATATCAACAGCATCAGGAGAAACTATTTCACAAAATTTTATTACAAGTCCTTTACATACTGATATTTCTTCAGTAGAGGGGCCTAGTGCAAGTTTTAATACAGGTGTGGCAGGTCAGGGTAACGCATTAACTTATTCTATAAACCCTAACAACCCTACTTATGGTTATGCTAATAGTACAGTAACATTTGATTTGACTAATTTTGTAGCTAATCCATCGGCAGGTATAGTTAATAAACTGGTTGCTGGAACTCAGTTAACATTTAATTTTTCAGTACAAAGTAAATCTTGGTTTTCAACATCAACAAACGTTGGTGGAACCGTGCAAACAACATGTACAGCTGCAGGTCTTCCTATTGTAGATTGTTCGTGTTATCCAGTATGGACAGGAACTGATTCTCCTTTTGATTTAAGTTTTACTTTTAGATTAGATCAAGATTATTCTAGTGTTTTTGATATGGTTAATAGCTCAGAGTTTCAAGCTCAAGTAGGAACTGAGGTAAACATAAATGTTGGATTATTAAATACATGTGGAACTTCCACGCAAGGAACATCTATGGCTGATCGTTTTAATTGTAACGCTGCAGATGTTCCACAGATTTGTGCTTATTCAAAATACAATAGTAGTATTAATGACACAACTGCGCAACAAGGTTTTAATTTGACTACTGTACCATCAGATAATACTTTTTCATTACAGTTAATTGCAATGAATTCACGATACGTTGATGGAGGTGGAATTACACATGATGTATATGAATTTTTTGAATTTATAAATGCAAGTTATTTTTATATAAACGAACAAGACACGTCAAGCCTACATAGTAATAGAGATTATGAAACAGGTATTGTTTATATGGATGAATATGCTCGTGCATCTACTGTATTAGTTTCTTTATACAATACAGTTTATATGCCTCCTGCTACATCTGTAGATAAAAATCAAATAACTGTATCTATACCAACTATTGACCAGGCTCCTTATTGGGCTAACTCTTACAAGTTTGTTGTTAAACCAAGTGCTACTAACTACGAAACTATTTTTGTAAATTTCTTTTATGTAGATCCTTTAACTAATGTTACTTATTTTAAACTTGAAGGTGATAATCAAAATAAAGTAGAAACAGGACAAACTTTAATAGTAAAAAAAGACACTAATGGAGCATTAAGTCAAGAGATAAAAGTTACAGTTTTAGCAGTTGAAGCAGAGGCAAGAAACTTTTTAAACGCTGACCCTACTGCAAATCCATTACCTAATGGGCCGCAGCTTCCTGGCTTATACATGCAACTTAAAACAAATAATTTTTCTGCTGCATCTCAAGATGGCGATGTTATAGGCCCTTTTCCAAATGTAGATGCAGGAAATACTGTTTCTGGTACTTTTCCTTGTAATCCACCTGAACTTTGGGTAGGGACAAAATCATTTCAAAACAACGGAGCATTTACTTACAATAGATGGATGTATAGATTAGCAACTTTTAATGATTTAAACAATCCTTCTTTTGGTGCTATGACAAACATTGATATACCATCTGGATCTGTTATTCAAATTCGTATACGAAATAATAGAAGAGGGAGAGGAAGTAGCTGTGAAGCAATTGATTATGTATATGAAAAACAATATGTAGCATCACAAGACTATGCAACTTTTTCTGCGTGGTGGTTTGGAGATAATATACAAATAGATTCTGGAATTGTAATATCTGGTAGCCCAACTAATACTTTTTTCAATAGTATTGTAAACTCTGCTACCTCTCCTCCGTGTAAAGGAGACATACCTTTTCCAGCTTCTATGTTTGACGCTGAATATAGATTTATAAAAGACCCTACTGGAATAGAATATTTAGCTATAGCTAATGCAATACCTTATTGTCAAGGAAGCCTTTTTGCTAATATACGAACATCTAAATCAAGAATGTCTTTAATTGTCTATAGAGCTGATAATGCAGTTATATTTGAAACAGAACCTACAGACGCTGACCCAAATTTGTTTTACGACTCTTCTGAGAAATATCCAGTAGTTCATACCTCTCAAAAAAGTTATCACGCTACAGGGCCTGTTAAGGCTAGTGGTACGACTTCAGCAGTTATAGCTAATAGCTTGGTAGATAACACCGCTTCTTTTATACAGGCAGTTTCTATAGGAGATTTTGTGTATAACCGTACTACTGGTAATGCATCTAACGTAGCTAAAGTTACCGCTATAGTAAGCGCAACACAACTTACATTAGATACTAATGTATTTTTAGCCAATTTACAAAATTACACTATAACACGTCCTTATGCAGGAAATGTTAATCAAGACAACACAACTCCAGCAACTGTAATTCTTCCTTTTGCAAATTGTTATTCTTTTGGAAATGGAGTAGAAAGTTTTAAAATTAAAGATGCTTTAGATGGAAGAAGCTTTCAATTAGGTGAAAGAGTTTTGGCAGTTTCTAATGCGGATTTTAAAGAAGCAGATAGATTTGCTGGCTTAACATATAGCGGAGTGTTTAGTGGACAAAATAATTTAAATAATTTAAATGAGTTTAATTTAGGGTTAGCAAACTTTAAAGATTGTGAAACATCTTTTGGCCCTATACAATATTTGTTCGCTAGAAGAACAGATGTACTGACCTTACAAGAAGATAGAATAACATATGTAATGGCAGGAAAAAATATATTAACTGACGCTGTAGGTGGTGGACTTGTAACATCGGTTCCTGAAGTATTAGGAGAACAAGTTGCTAGACCAGAAGAATATGGTATGAGTTTTAATCCAGAAAGTTTTGCTTCTTTTGGAACTAGCATGTATTTTACAGATACAAAAAGAGGAGCTGTTTTAAAGCTTACAGGAGTTTCTCCTACTACAGATTCTTTAGATATTATATCACAGTATGGTATGCGTTCATGGTTTAGAGACCAATTTGCAGCTCAACTTAATACTCAAAAACTAGGAGGATTTGATCCTTACATGAATGAATTTGTACTAAACAGTAATACTATTGCAGTTCCTGTAGTGGTTCCTAACATACCATGTGATCAGTCTATACAACAAACAACTGCTTCAGCATATTCTTATACTGTAGATGCAGGTGAGGTAATAGGAACTGTAAGTATTCTTTTAACAGTAGCAGCCTCAAGTGCAAATGTTGCGTTATCAGCAGAGTGGAATGGAAACGTATTTCCTAATGCACCAGTAGGCCCTGGTTCATATACATTTATAGTTAACAAAACATCTAGTACTCCTACAACAGTAGATATTACTATTACACCATCAGGCACAGCAACGTGGACATCTCAAGTTAAATGTCCGCCAGAAAACTTAATAACAGTAACTCAAGTTGTTTTAACCACAGCTCAAGATGCAGGTAAATATATTCACTCTGAATATTATTGGACTAACGGTACTGTAACAAGCCCTATATCAAGTGCTATGGTTACATTTGGTTCAAGCTCTACAGTAGCATCATTATATTTTCCTCAAACTGGAATAAGGTCTCTTGGAATTTTCCCATACAATGGTGTTAATTTAGTCCTTAGAAATAATAAAATAAATTTTGATGATTTTGATTTTGTTCCAACTTCTAATAAATTTATGTGGCTAAGCACTAATACTGTATATCAAAATACCGCATCAGATATCCAAGCATTATTAGGGGCTGCCGCAACTATAACCCCCAATACAAACCCATCAACTGGAGTGTATGAAGGTACAGTTTCTGCAGCTAGTATACCTTTAAATCAAAACCAATTGTATTTAATTCAAGACTTACGAACTGTTACTTCACAAAAATTATGTTATAGTGCAGTAAGCGCACAAGAAGCTTGTTGTGATTGTAACTCAACAGGTCAAGGGTGTATAGCAAACCCAGCGTGTTGTTTTGGTTGTACGTTAGTGTCAGTATCAGCAGTTAGAACTAATTTTACGGATGCTTGTAATGCTCCTTTTTTCACAATATATTATCATTCAGGAATTAATACTGAGCCAGTTATTGGAGATATTGTATATTCGTCTTCTATTTGTGACCAAGGAACTCAAGCAGGTACTGGTTATTATAAAATGACTCAATATAACAAATGGATAAGAGTAGATGGAAGTGGAATAATTATAAATATAGGAAATTGTTAAAAAATTAAATTATGGCAGGATGTATTGGAACTTATTATTATGATGGAACAGATTTTGCTGGTTCTACATCTATATATACAGACTCAGCTTTAAATACAGTTGCACCAGATGGATGGTATAGTTTGAACGGTTTATCTAGACGTATGTTAAACGGAATTTTAGAGCAAGCTCTTGCATGTCTTGGGTGTGCATCTCCATGTTCGGTTACGCCAAGTGCTAATAACGCAGGTGGAGGTCTTTATAAAGCAACAATAGATTTAGGCACAGCAACAGGTGCTGTAATATTAACTTTTAATGTATTTAATATTCCAGATAAAATGTCTTGGATTTATGATGGGGTAACAGCTTCAGAGTATTCTTCTCCAACTTTTGGTTATTTGGAAGGAGTAATAGGAAATTCTGCTTCAGCAGGTTCACCTACTTACTGTTCTTCAAACATAGGAAGTGGAATGAACAATTCAAATGGAAGTAACGGAGGTATTTATCCTAATATTCCTGTATATAATTGGGATGCTGGTTCAAATAATTTTGTAGCATCAGGAGCAACAAGTACATTAGGGCCATACGCAAATCAAGCAGGTGGAGGTGTGAGTTTTACAAGTACCACTCCAGGTACGGTTGTAATGGTAGTACCAAAACCAAATGCATCACCTAACCTTATGCAACTTAATATAGAAGCTCCTTGTTCAGGAACAGCCTGGTCAATGGTATCAAGCTGTCCAGTAGCTTTAACACGAACATTAACTACAGTAGTTAAGACAACTCAATCAGATGCATGTAATGCACCAACTAGAGCAACACCTATGTATAACGCTCCTGTAAATGGAACAGCTGGAGTAATAGGTTTATACGACTGGGTTTTTACTGACGCTAATGGAGTTACACCAGCAGCAGCAGGGTTTTATTCTAGCGGAGCGCAAGGAACTGGCGCACCTGTATTTGAAGTTTCATCGGATGGAATAGTATCCAGTATAACTACCTGTCCTTAAAATATAATTTATGTCTATACCTACTTGCCCAACATTATCATTTTCAGGCCCTCCAGTACAAGGGTGGCCATCATTTTATTCTTTTTGTCCAGAATGGATGCAAGGAATGAATAGTTATTTTTATTCATTTAGTGGAGGTAATTTATTCAGACATAACACAAACCCACTTAGAAATAATTATTATAATGTACAATCATTTTCTACAATAACTGGGGCTTTTAATGTAGAGCCACAAACCATTAAACTTTTTAAGACTATGTCTTTAGAAAGTGATAGTGCGTGGACGGTAACTTCTTTATCTACAGATTTAAGTACAGGGTCAATGTTAAACACTTACTTTGAGCAAAAAGAAGGAGAATGGTTTTCTTATATTAGATCAAATTCAGGAGCTGTAGATTGGAATTTACGTTCAGCAAATGGAATAGGAAATAATATTAATGTTTCTGGGCCTTTAAATGCTACAGATATAACATTTTCTTTACCTGACTCTCCTGGCTTTATTATAATGGCAGGTACAGCAGCACAAGGAGGAGATGATGTTTATTATAACAATGGAGGAACTCCTGTATTAATAGGAAGATGTATTGCTGTAAACAACAGTCCAATTGTAGGAGCTTCTTCTATAACAGTTGACGCTACAGGTAATGCACAACCACCTGTAGGATCATTTATTTTGTTTATTAAAAACTCTGTAGCTGAGTCTCATGGAGCCAGAGGTTATTACTTAGAATTTACTATTAAAAATTCAGACACAACCGCTGTAGAATTATTTGCTGTAGGAAGTAGTGTGATGAAAAGTTATCCATAGATTTTTACTATCTTTGCTTTAATGAATTTAAATGTCAAAGTTTTAAAGGAAGAAGATTACGATAATATATTGGTTAACTGGTGGAAAGACTGGAGGTGGACTCCTCCTTCTAAAGATTTTTTACCAGACAATGGAAAAGGAGGTTATATGGTTTATGAAGATGATACTCCAATATGTGCAGGATTTATGTATCTTACCAATTCTAAAGTGGTGTGGTGCGACTGGATAATATCAGACTTTAAATACAAAGATAAAGAGAAGAGAAAAGAAGCTATAAAATTATTAGTGGCTACTATTAGTAATATGGCTGTACATCTAGAAAAAAAATATGTTTATGCGTTGCTTAAAAATCAACCCTTAATAAACATTTATAAAGAGTTAGGGTATGTAGAAGGTAATTCATATACTCAAGAAATGATAAAAATATTATAATATGGCAGCAGTAACATCATCAATAGTAGGCATAGCATCAGGAGTAATGGGAGCAGGAATGTCTTTTGCTCAAAAAAACGCAGCAGCAGTTGCATCTTCACAGGCAAAACAAGACTCTAAAAGACTTATGGGAGAAGCAAAACAAATGGCTGAAAAAGATTTTTATGCAGAGTTAAATGTTCCTATGGGAGCTTTTGAAAGACAAAGAGAAGAAAATACAGCGGCTGGTTCTATGGCTGTGCAAGCATTACAAGAAGGAGACGCAAGAGGTTTAGCAGGGGGAGTAGGTGCAGTTAACCAGGCTCAGACTGTAGCTAGTGAAGGTTTAAGAAATGATTTAGGTCAAGCTTTATATGATAATAACAAAATGAAAGCAGACTCTAAACAAGCCATAAACCAGCAACTTATAAGTGCAAATCTTGGTCAAGCAAAAGATGCAGAAGCCGAAGCAAGTTATCAAGATAAAGTTGGTAAGCAAGCTATGATGTCTGGAGTAGAATCTGCTTTAGGAGCTGTTGGTTCTGCAGCAAACTTAGTTCCTTTATATGGTAAAAGCAGTCAAGCTAGAAGAGGTGGAAATCTTTTTGAGAAAGGCGTTGGTAAAAAACAATTTGCAGCAAAAGGTATTGGAGCTGCTAGAGCCACAAACTTATTAAGTAATTTATCCAAAACTCAACAGAAACAATTACTAAAAGATGGTTCGTTTGATTTTGAAAGTTTATTTGGAAAAGGATTTACGAATAAGGCTGGTAGAACTTTCTATGAAGGAGAAGAAGGGTTTAATATGGTAAATGAAGACAACGATTAAATAAATAATAATGGCTGTAGATAAAAACGCATGGTCTATAAGGGCTGAAAAAAGTGTTGTAGACAATAATATTGATTGGGGTACTGTTGCAAGTAAAGTAACAACTGAGCTTGAAACTATTCGTGATGAAAGACAGACTCGTAAAGATGCAATAGACGAAGCTACTAACTCTATGATGAATGAGTTAGCGAAAGGTGAAGATATAAACAACGCCACGCTATCAACAGCTTTAATAGATGGAGGTCAAAGTGCTTCTGAGGCATTACAGATTCAAGTTGACTTAATGAAGAAAGGTCTTATAAAACCAAAAGATTATAAAGTATTTTTACAAAAACAACAAAACGCATATACTAATTTAAAAAATGTAGTTCAGAATTGGGATAAATGGGAAACTAAATCAAATGAAAGATTAGCACAAGATCCTAATTCAGGTTTAATTATAGCATCTGTTTTAGAAAGAGATTTTAATGAAAGCACATCGGCATTTGGTAATATGGAAAATGTTAAGTTTATTCCAACAGAAACAGGTGGAATGGAAGCGGTACGTTTAGTAGAAGACCCTAATTGTTCTCAAGCTGATAAAGACGCTGGAACTTGTAATATGGTTTTACCTAACAGACAAGACCATCCAGATAATTTCATGAACCCCAATGTTGTAGGTACAAGACAAAACTTTCAACAAAACACATTAGATATAAATGCTGCTATGAAAGGTCAAGTAGACGCTTTAGGAGCATTTCTTGAAACTAGCGGTGGTTCTATTTTTAAATCTATTAATGACCTTAGAGAATCAGAAAAATATACAACAGCAAAAAAATTATCAGTAGATGCAATTTTAGCTGGTGGAGATTTGTCTTTAGCAAATGTTGCTGGAAGTATGGGTTATCGTTTTGCTCAGTCAGAAGCACAAAAGAAAAAGATAATGGAAGAATCAGGTCTTGATGCATCTAAAATTATCATGTATACATCTACAGATGGTAAGCCTAAATTTAAAGAAGACGCTTTTAACAATGTAACAGATGGGGGTTTAAGTGGAGAGGAGGCAATGAGAAGTTATTTAGGTGATAAGTTTGATGTTCAATTAGCTGACGAGACTGTATTAACAAAAGGTTTAGGTAGAGATGATAGTAATAAACGTATTAGAGAAGACGTTATATTAGACGAAAAAGAAAAAACATTAGGTACAGATATAAGAAACTTAAACAATATCTTAACTTCAGAAGATCCTGATGATGTTCAAGGAAATTTAGAGGCTTTAATTGAATCTTACAATCAACAAGCCAGAGATAAAGGCAAGTATGATGAAAGAGGTATTTCTGGATATATACTAAACGATGGAGTAATTCAGTTTAAATTTAAGAATGGAGATGTAAGTAATGAAATTGCTAGACAAACAGCTGGCCCAGATGGAATAATAGGTAATGAAGACGATGTAGATGTAGCAATTAATAATCAAATTTATCAGTTAGGGCAACTTTTAGACCCAAATATGTTTACCAACCAAGTACAAGTGGATGACTGGATAACAGGTAATTCAGAGGAGTTTCAAGTAGGAACGCAAAGAGGATTATCAGCAGAACAAATTGATGAATATTTACTTGATGAAGATAATAAAAAGAATGTTATAAAAAACTGGCAAGATAGTAATAAGAAAAATAAAGGAAAAACTCCTACAGCAAAACAGCTTAGAAATCATGCTGAAGATATGTTTGAAGACTCTTTAGATGTAGACTTCCAAATGAAAGATTATAGTTATGATAAGGTTACTGATGCGTCTGAAATGACAGGGGGTATAAATGTAGGAGGTACAGCTAGGCTGAAGATTAATGATGGTCTTGGTGGAAGTAATGAAATAAAACCTACTCAATTCCAGAACAATATGCTTACCCAAATAAACAAAATGTTGCCTACAGAATTATTAGAAGATTTAAAATCAGAAGGTGGTAATATTAAGGTAGAACAAACTGGTGGAGACAATAATTCTTCTGTAGATCAACAACAGGCTGATGTTGAATTTACATTTACATTTGAACAACCAGATGGCACAGAAAAAATCTTTGTTTTAAATCAGGCTAATTTAAAAACACTTACAGGTTTTGATGATATGGGAGATATTGCTTTTGCAGAAATTTATCAAGTTTTAGAAAGGGAATTTGTTAAAAATATAAAAGATTGGGGTAAAGGATTTAGAGGTGCTAAAAGAGGTCAGTCAGGCAGAATAGGGAAGGTAAAATTTAATTAAAGTAAAGCTATGGAAAACGAATTCTTTGAAGAATTATACAGCTATTTAGCAGATGAGGGAATGACAGACCTTGGTTCTGAAGATTTTTTCAACTCTTATAAAGACATAGAGGGAGAAAAATTTAATGAATTATATTCTTATCTTTCAGATGAAGGTATGACTGATTTGTCTAAAGAAGATTTTAATGCAAAATACTTTAAATTACAAAACGAACCAATCATAGAAAAAAAAAATCCAGATGGTACTCCTATCATACCTGGAGGCCCAAATTCTCCAGATTCAAATTCCAATTTCATTGCAGTAGAGGAAGATACGGAATCTCCTATAGAAGCAGGAGGTCAACCACCTTCTTCGGATGGTGGAGAAACAATCATTGAAGATGATGTTATTTCTGAGGATTTAGAAGAAGAAGAAGATTTTAGTAAACCTTTAAGTATTTTTGATATAAATAATGAAAGAGATGTCAAAGGAGCTACTACAACTGGATTAGGAGAGACTATAACAACTGATATGGCGAGGTTAAATCTTCAAGGAGAGTTAAATACTGCTATAGAAAGACAGTTTGGCTATAATGGTTTTACAGACTTTTTTGGTGATATGTATCGTGGGTGGGCAACAGGTGCTACCCAAGGAAATGCAGTAGATGAATTCATGGCATTAGCTTTAAAGAAATCAGAAAATGTTACTAATGAAGAAATACGACAATTTTTAGAAGCTCAAAGAAGATTAGAAGAACAGCCAGAGTCATACGAGATGCAACAATTCAGAAAAATTTCTGAGGAGAATGGTGGAGGATTTATGGGAATGATGATAGGCTTTATGGACAACTTTTCTATCGCACCAGCAGTATTAGTTCAGTCTATAAGAAGTATGGCAAACGCTCATTCAGCAGCAGCAGCAGGAGGAGGAGCATTAGGAGGTTTTGTTGTGGGTGCTGGTACAGGAGCCGCATTAGGTACAGTAAGTGGGCCTTTAGCTCCTATAGCATCTTCTATAGCAGCTTTGTTTGGTGGTGGATCAGGAGCAATAGGTGGGGCAATAGGTGGAGCTACTACAGCTCTGGAAGGGGCATTATCTTTTGCAGAATTTTTTAAAGAAGAATTAGAAAAACAAGGATTACCATTAGACCAAAGCGGAGTTAGGACTTTGCTAGAACAGCCATTGGCTATGTCTAGAATTAGAAACCGAGCTTTATCTAGAGGATTAACTATTGGAACTGTTGAAGCTGTAACAATGGGAATGTCTAAAGGTGTTGTTACAGGTATAGCAAAAGCAGGTACCAAGGTTGCAGAAAAAGGTTTGTTAAAAAGTGCGATAAAAGGAACAACCACAATACAAGCAAGTAGAATTGCAGCTGGACTTACTGGTACAGCAGTTGAAGCGGTAGGTGGTTCTACAGGAGAAGCTTTAGGTAGAGTTGTTGCAGGTCAAGAAATGGATGAAATAGATATATTCCTGGAAGGTATAGCAGGTGTATCTACAGCACCTATTTCTGTAACAAGAGGACTTTTAGCTGTACCAAAATATACAATAAAAGGTGAGGTAGTTTCTCAAGCTACTATAGATGACTTAATTAAAAAAGTTGAAGAAGGTGGGATGACAATGGAAGAGCTTGCCTCTCCAGAGTTAGACATACAAATAAAAAATGATCCTGCTAGAAAAAAATTAATGACTGACTTTAGGTCTTATGCTAAGTTAGGATTAGAAATTGACCCAAATATTACAGATGTTAACGACAGAAAAACTGTGTTAGATTTAGAATATGCTAAAAGAGCAATTAGAAATCCAGACTTAGAAACTTCTAAAGTTACAATAAAAGCAATAGACAAAGTTTTAAAAGCTTTTTCAGATAAATATAACGGAAATTTAGATGCAGAAGCAAAAGCTCAATTAGAAAAAGAAGGTGTGGAAAGTCCCACTCAAGAACAAATAAAAATAAAAGCCGATGCCATTTTTAAGTCAATCACAGAGAAGGTGGATGTACAAAAACTTACCGAAAGTAGCAGAAAGATGGGAAAAAGATACGATAAACAAGAATCTACCCAAGAAAGTGAGCAAGAAACCCAAGACACGAATGAAACTACAGAGACAGAGAAGACGAAAGTAACTGAACAACAAGCTATAGATGCTCTTTTGGAAGAGGGAAATAATAAACCAACAGCAAAACAAATAGCAACAAAATTAGCTAAGCTTCAAGAAGAAGTAAACCAAATAGAAGAAACAGAAAGTCAAACTGAAGACTCAGTTACAAGAAACGAAGCAGTAGAAAAAGAAACTAAAACAAAAGANGGAGCTTCNATAAAAGTAAAAGCAGAACAAATTTTAGACAACTTACAAACCTATCAAGGGAAAAAAATTGTAGGTGAGGTTGCTACAAAAGCTTATAATAAAATAGTAAACATATCTAAAAGAGCTGCGGTTGCTGTAAAGAAAATATTACCTAAAACTAAAATTGTTTTAATAGAAGATCCAGCCACATATAAATTACTAACAGGTAAAGAAAACCCTGGTACTTATCAAGTTGGGGCTGATACTATATTTATTAATACAACAAAAGCTAATCTAGCAACAATAGGTCATGAGATAGGACACGCTATACTTATACAGGGACTAAAAAAAGGAGAAGCAAACATAACTGGAGTAACAACTAGAATGTTTAACTCTTTATTAAAAGGTAAAAGTTTAGACAATATATCTTTAAGTTATGTAAATGAACAAGGTAAAAAAGTATCACAAACCTTAAAAAGCTATCTAGAAGATTTTGCTGGTAACTATAGCGAAAATTTACAGAATGAAGAAAAACTTGTAGAATTAATAGGAACATTAGCTTCTAATTTTAATCAACTTGAGTTAAAAGAAAAAGGGATAATAAGAAGATTCTTAGATAAAATAATGAAGGGCGTTGGTTTAGGTAAATATGTAAATGAATTAACCAATACAGATAAAAAAGTTGTTTCTTTTTTAAATGCTATAGCAGGTAAATTAGCTTCTGGTACAGAATTAACTAGCGCAGATGTAAGTTTGTTAGATGAATTACAAGCCGAACAAGACTCTCAGGAATCTACAACTAAAAAACCTAAAGCTAAAAAGAAACCTAAAGCTAAGAAAAAAACGACTAAGAAAAAATCTGACGTTAAAGTAAAACCTAAAAAGAAACCTAAAGCTAAAGCTCCAAGGGGAGACCAAAAAGAAACTAAAGCTGAAGCAGAGTTTGAAGCCGATTTAGTAGAAAGCGGAACAGCAGCTGTAGGTAATCCTACAGAAATTAAACCTTTAGATAAAAAAACACAAGATAGAGATAGTATTAATTTTAAAGAAAGCTACGACATGTCGTTGGTTAAACCAAGTGATAAAGTAGATATAGTAAGCCTAATAAATGATATTGCTAGAAAAAAACAAAAGGTTTGGTTTTGGGTAGCTGATCAGTTAGGATATGGAATGTATGATGGTGTTCAAATGGACGCAGGGCCTAGTTATGCTTTACAACCTGAAAACAAAAAAGATAAAAAGATTTGGGCAAGTGGAAAATCTGCTCCTTCAATAAACAAAAATATTGCAGCTGCTGATTATATTATGATTATGAGTGGCTCTCCTAGAGTATCTAAATTATTTAATAAAAAAGTATATGATGCTTATGTAAATAAAATGGGAGAGTTTAATGCGTTTAAAAAAGAAGTATTAGGAATGAAAAAAGTCCCTGGTGTTATAAAAA
>JGI24006J15134_10000303_pt1 | contig 31928 bp, 62 predicted proteins | sample LinPmetageLP53_FD_15134 | JGI IMG/M metagenome (IMG submission 15134)
ATTCGGTGCCATCGGCATTTGTTATTACTTCGTACGTTACTGTTGAACCTTCTAAAACAAATGAACCAAACCTTACTGGATTGTCATTTGAAAACATTGATTCTACTAATTGTTTTGCCATTTGAGCATATATTCTGCTCTCTAAATTTCTAATAAATTTTGCTAGAGTAGTATTATCTTCAGCTCTTTCAGCTGCTTTTCTTGCTGATTCTAAGGCTTCTTCAATAGCTTTTTTTCTACTAAATTCTTGGTTCTCAATAGTTAAATAATGAGCTCCCGTTCCTTGACCACTGAATGACGGATTTTTAAATTTATGAGTAATCTCTTGTGCGCTTACAAAACTCATAAAAAGTATAGCGCTAAAAATTATACCTGTAAGTAAATATTTATTCATCATTACCTCTCTTTTTCTCGTTTTCTTTATACTCCAATACGGTATCTACTTTTTGTTGGAGTCTTATAAGGTCTTGGTCCAACATTCTCATTTGGTCAATAACTCTTATTAATTGCATGTGCATTTTTTCAGTTGCTGGTTCTATTTCTGTGCTAATAAAGTTCCACACAAAATAAACAAAATATCCTAAACCTACAACCATAACAATAGGGAATCCATAATCATTAATTAAGGTCACTATCGTTGGGTCGCTACTCGCTACAACTGCTATCTCTTCCATACTAATCTCTTCTTACGTCAAGTTTGCCATCTTCGACGAAATTCTCAGCTCTTGAGATTCGTTCTATATCTGGTCTTAATTCTAATGCGCTACTTACGAGTAAATCTATCTTGACCATTTCATTACACATTGTTCTTGCTCTATTTTCTAATGATGAACAGAACATAGTAAGCGTCTTTATATCATCAACTACACCTTCCATTATTTGTTTAATAATAATGAATATGAAAGCTCCCATCACTAATGCACCCGCAATCGGTAAGCCGACATCGGAGATTAGCGTGAAAATGTCTTCCATATTTACTTGGTATAAGCTACTTTAACTGCTAATGATGTTGCAGCTCCAGTAAGAGTATCAGTTGATACTTTTTCAACTAATTCTACTGAACCAGCTGTCATAGTAAATGTTCCTAAAGTAGTGCCACCTGCATTTTTATGCGTAATGACTTGTACTGAAGTTTTATTATTTACAACTCTCACTAGTGTAGCAAAGTTTACGTTACTTGCTGAGGCCAAATTACCTTCTGAACCTTTAAGTTTGACTGTTGCCATTGTATATATCCTCTAAAAAATTAATTTATTACACTGTTATTTATAAGGTTTACAATGCCAATACACAAAAAAAGGGAGTATTAAACTCCCCTCTTTAGAAACAAATACTATTTTTTAGCAGTTGTTTTTCTTTTAGCTTTAGCTTTAGCTGGTGCTTTTTTAGCGACCGGCTTTTTCTTAGCAGCTACTTTTCTTGGCTTACGCTTAGGTGTTTTACCATCTGCGTATGCTTCATTGACATTTGGTGTCGATGCATTATCTTTAACAAAATGACCTTTAGAATTTCTAGCTCTTACACCAGTAGCTTCTTTAGGTTCTGTATTATCAAAAAGATTTTTCAACCAATTAAACATATTTCCTCCATTATTTATCGTTATTATTATAAAACTTGATTAACTCGGCCCAAGAGAAATAATCCTTTCTCTCAGAACACCAAAATCTACCTTCGTAGTTTACAGTTTTTCTAGTCTCGCCATGAGCCGTTCCGCTCTGTTCGTTACTTGCTTGTACCATCTTGAATCTCTGCCTTCTACAGCAGCTCCTTTCCAATCTCCACTCTGCAGCGCTGCATTGTGTTTATTAAATTTACTTAAGCGCGTAAGCCCCATATTAAACATCATGTTTGCTACAACTTGCTTAACCTCTTCAGGATAGCCGCTCCAAGCAGGATGTAATTTTTTGCAGTCTTCCATTACTGACTGTAAGTCATTGACAAAGCATTCTACTACTCTATCTTTTGATACCGGAGTACCAACGTCTTGACCATACTCAGCATCTGATTCTAAGACAAGATGTCCTATACCAAATGTTGGATAGCCTAAATGGTCTTTATAAATTTCATCAACTTGACCTTCGTCAATGATAAGTTGTTCTCTTAATTGATTAATATCAATATCGTTGTTTGTATAATGCATCATAATTGTTTACCTCTCTATTTATTTATATAGGTTTGTTTGTTCATCCGTATCAAAATAGTTATTTGGATGAGTTTCTTTTACTTTATTTATAGTATCTATTGTATATTTAGAACTTATATTAAAGTTAAAATTAATTACTGTTTTTCTTCTACTTACTTCTGGTGATTTATGTATATATGACGCTGGGAATATTAATAGCTGTCCTTCTGATACATCTGGTTTAAATACATTNCCTTNGTAATCTTGTAATAAAGTTTGTTCACCTTCTGGTAAATCTATATAATATACACCTACCCATTGACAAAAAGAATGGTTATGCCAATTATCGTAATCGCCTTTATCCATTCTATGAAACCACATCATATCAACATTAATTTGATAATTTAATTTAGTTTCTGGTCTTACTGCAACTTCTCTTGCAAATTGTTTTACTAAAGGTGCAACTCTCTGCCAAAAACTTATTTTATATATTTGGTCATCTGATTTATCTATTTCTGGTGGTGGTATTTCTATATATCCCGTTGTAGCTTCTGGTTCATGCCATGTCGCATAATGTCTTGAATGTTGAAACTCAGGATAATTTGCATTTATTGATTTAGTATGGTTATAACCATCATAATGACTTACAGGTTGTTTTTGTGACTGTTTGCCAGTAGGTGTAGAATCTATTAAAGCTCTTAGCTTATCATTAAAATCTATATGATTGCTAGGAGTATAAGTCCAATAATTTACCACCATATATCATCCCCTAGAAATATATCTTCTAATGCGCCGATAAAAATAACACCAAGTATTATCCAAAACCATCTTGCATATTTATCCATTTGGGTCCTTATTAAATGCCCAGGTAGTTGTTTCTTCAACTTCCTTTATAAACTCTTTTGATATATTATGGTCAGCAATTATAGTTCCACAACCGCCATTACTTGTACCATAATCTGATACATAAAATTTATTATCTTTATATTCTAAATTATTAGGGACAGACACATTATGTTTTTCGTGTAAGTTCATAGGGTATTCTTCGTTTTTATCTACATTGGTAATTAAAAGTTTATCACATGTTTTATCTTTCCATGCTTTTTCAATTAACGATATATCATCAGTCATACCTTTTATATAATCTTCTCCAGTCATAAATGTTGGAGTACTATTAAATATATCTGGTCGTACATTTATTTCTAAAAAATACCATTCACCAGTAGAGGTATATGCACCACAAAAACTTCCTTCGTAATTACCACCCAGATATGATATCTTTTCTAAATATGCTTCAGCCTCTTTTCTTACAATAATATCTACTTCAGGTTTTAATGGTTTAATGTATGAACCTATGTACCAAACCTTTTGGTCTATTGTTTTATTTAAATTTTCACCTATAATTTCTTGTGTATGCGTAATTCTATATTCGCCATTTACAACTACAAAGAATACATTTGTTTCTATCATATCACTGATATATTCTTCTATAAAATACTCTTCATTAGTGTCGCCACTTTGGGGATGCAGGGTAGACTTTACCTTTTCTATTGCTCTCTCTGCATCTGCTTCATTAAATAAATTTGTAGCTGGTGACCAGACATGAGCAGGTTTTTCTATAACAGGAAAGTTAAGATTAGTACCATAATCTGCATCAGAATATTTTCCTTGTTTTATTATACCAGGTGTTTTTACACCAACAGTATCTGCCATTCTTTTAGAAAATAATTTATCTGTTTCTAGTTGTGCCGCTATTTCTGATGGTCCAATATATTGAACTTTGTCTTGAAAATGGGTATGTAAATATGCTTTACGAGGGTCAGCAACTTGTAATATATCAATGTCATAATAGTTGATAAACTTTTCAATATATTTAATTAGTCCTTCTTTATCCGCACTGTTAATAACATGATTATCTTGTTCTGTTAAGGTGTGTATACCACAAGCGTTTTCGTAGCTTGTAGACCCATGCCAATTACTATAAACATTATGCTCTTTATTCTGAGCGAAATGCAGCAAAGTATGAAAATGGTTTTTAGGTAATTGAATATTCAATATGTTCATAATAAAAGATTTGTGTTATGATGTAGTCATAAAAACAGTAAAGCATAAAGGGCTGTCAGTTACATCTGTCCCCCAAGGTGTAGTTGATATTGGTGCATTTTTATGTGGAATACTCGAATCAAATGAAAGACATTTATTATATGCAAAAGTTTTTGATGCAACATCAGTAAGTTTATCTGATGTAAGTTTTAAATAATCTTGCATTTCTGCTGATTCATCTAAATCTTTAGCTTCATAAAATTCAAACCATGCTGACTCTGTTTCAACATCGTCTGGAGTAATATAAACATTTGCAATATAATCTACTTTCATACTAGTATCTTTTAAAAGTAACCATTGGTCTGTATGAACGAATGGTGATTCAGATGAAGCAGTATTATATTGGCAATAAGTTTTATAGTCAGTAACTAATCCTACATCTTTTTGTACTTCATTAATTACTTCTAATGTGCCCGTGCCTAAAGCATTCTCTTCTTTTGATACGTCTTTACTTATATGACAAACCCACTCTTCTCCACCATCAAGTATTTCTGGGTGGTTATCATTTGTATAATAATCTAGTGTAAGTGCTTGTGCTCTTACATCGTCTGGGTTGTTAAGTATGTTACTTGTTTCTTTTAAAAATTTCATTAATATTCCTTAATCGTATGTAAATACTGCTGTTCCAGTTCCTATAGTATAAAAGTTTGTCCCTGTATATGCAGTAGTACCATTTGTTGTTGTGCTAGCATTTGTTCTTAGTAGTGTCTGACCTGCAATTGTTAAACTTGTCCAATTTGTATTTACACTAGAACCAACCCATATAATACGAAAAAATCCACTACCCATATTTGCAAAGCCGCTAAGGTCCGGACCGCCGAATGGCATCGATGTTGGAGACAAGTTAGAGCTAGAAAACTGATTAATTTTTCCTACAGGTCCATTTGATGTATATGTAATTGTTACTGTTGATGGTCCATGGCTATATCCTCTAAATTCTCCCATACCATAAGGCGCGCCATCTTTAGGGTCGGAACCAGTTTTTGCTGCGTCAGATAATGTTTTAAGAGAATTACTTGATACTGTATCAACTTCAGTATTGATAGCAGATATGCTTACATTTGTTTGTGGTATATCTGCCATTACTTGATTATCCCTGCAATTAGTTCCTCAAAGGCTTCTACTTTTTCTGTCCTTTTAGGCCAGTAGATATAATCCTTATCTGGATTTGCTTTTAAATTTGAGAGTAAAGGTAAGATTGCATTGTACAAACTATTTAACTTTTCTTCCGACTCTTCAGCTTTACCCGCTGTTGATTCTAATTTTTGAGTTTGTTTTTGTACTACTTCAAGTTCATCTTCGTCTACAGCAGTAAATCCAAAATCGAACTGGTCTATATCTATGCTCATATTTCTTCCTCGTTATTATATTTATACTTCCTAGGTATAACTTTTGACTTATCTTTATGAATTTGTGTAATAGAATGAGATGGTTGTTCTTTACGTGCTTTTATTTCTGGTTTCTTTTTACCAAAGGCAAGCTCCCATCCATCAGCGTACGCGTCTTCGTTTGAGTTCCTTCTTTTAGAACCCTTTCCTCCATGCCATTGTTTAGACGTATCCATTATACCACATATATATTACTGCACTAATTAATAAAATCGCTATTACACTACTAATTATTCTCTTACGAAATAAAGTTTTCTGTTTCTTATAGTAAGTTTCTAAATTAAGAACTTCTTTAATTCTATCGAGATTACTCATTAGTTAAATACAACTCCACCTCTTCTCACTAACTCGTTTTTAATCTTTTGTTTGTCTTTTGGACGAGTATTAGCTTGGTTATATTTTTCTATAAGTTCTGCTTTAGCAAATCCTTTTATATATGGATGTACTGTTGTAGCTTTTTTAGTAGCTCTGTCTATTGTTGTATGCGATTTTCCTAATTTTATTGGCATAATATTCTCCTATTTTATTCTTTTAACGCTTCCCTTTAAGTTAGCAAGATATGCTTGCATGTCTACTGAAGGAAACTCTTTTTTCAAATCAAGTAAAGCTTTTAAATTTTCTTTGTGGTCATCAAAGAGTCTTATTCTAGCGTACTCTCCCGTTTTTAAATACTTTCTAAATATAACTTTTTTATTTTCAGCACTTGAGCCGCTCATATTACCAGCTCTTTCTACATAAACGTCTTTCATTGGTAAACCATGTGATTCTAAAGTCTTAATAAAAAGCTTTTTATCGTCCATGTTAGCTCTTGCTGTTACGATAATAACCTTTGAACCTTTTTTAGTAGCATTCTTTATAATTGCTTTTGCTTTATCTACCATACGACCTATAGGAGTAGCAGTTTGATAAAACAGTTTTGCTGATTTAAACTCTCCATAGTCATACTCTTCATGCTTTCTTAGTTTATAGCTATTAAACTCCATTGGAGTAAGTGCCTTTGTTTTTCCAGTATTTGTATTTACTACTATTACACGAGCTTTTGAGACAAACAAAGTATCATCTATATCAAATATAGTCAATCCTTTATCTGCTCCTTCTGTTAAAAACTCTGTAAAATTTTTCATAGATATATTATACCACACTTTTAATTAAATGTAAATATCTATTTATAATATTTTTACTTGCAATAAGTCTTTATCGCCTCAATTTTATCTGCTGCATCGGCTAGTTTAGCCACTTCTTTTTCAATTGATTCAACAATGTCGGTATGTTCTCCAATACCTGCAGAGTTTCTGACATAAACCATTATGTTTGCCTGTGCTACATGCATATCGCCTTCTAGCTTTTTAATTAAAGCTTCTAATAGATAATTCATTTTATCTCCCAAATAATTTTCTACGTTTATATTCAGCTATTGTTTCCAATAACTTTTTTGTCCATCTGTCTCTATCTTCTATAAAGACTTGTGGTCCTTCATCACCGGCAATACAAACAACTAATTGTTTTATTGGTACTCCAGTTCTTTCTTCCCACATAATTGCATAAGCTGAACATTGCATAAAGTATGAATCAATCCATTCTTTCTTTTTCAGCTTACGAGATGTTTTCCAATCAATGATTGAATCAACACCTTTCCATTGACCAACTAAATCTACTCTTCCAGCTAAACCTAAATGTTTAGAATAAAGAGGAGCTTCTTGTTGATAAACCTTTGTTACACTTTCGTCTAAGACGGGTTGTATATCCTTAAATGTTTGTACGTTATGTGGCATTTCTCCTTTAAGATAGTCAGGGTCATTTGCTACATATTTTTCTATAATATTATGAACTGTTGTTCCACGAGAACTTGCTATACGCGATACTCTATTTGCCTCTTCTTCTCCTACGCGCGCACGCCACGCTTGTATCGCTTCTTCTGAAAGTATTGAAAGCACTGTCGTTACTGACGCGTACTTATTTCCTTCTGGGTCGGTATAAAATCTACCTTTATCTCCCGTTACTGCTTCAAGGTCATTATAACCTAGGTCAACTGCTTCATGTTTAAACTTCATTTTGTTTTAATATTACTCCTATCTTTTGGTGGCATACCAGATTTAATTCTATCTTGTACTTCTTTCCAACCTGAACCTGCTCTTGCAAGAACTGACTTACCGCCATCATGGTCTATATTTAAGGTTGTATAATGCGAAGTTACGTCTGGATTTTGTTTTAAAAATTCTACTTTACTATCATATGAAAAGAATTTCTCAAACACTTCTCCTGTTTTTTTATTTTTAAATTCATATGTTGGCATTATAGTATTTTCTCAAGTATAAAGACTAATGGAATAAATACGTATAGTCCTAATAGTAATCTTTCAGCTCTTTTAAATTGTTTTTCAGTTGGCATTGAACCACTCCGGTTGAGGGCGTTTTGTCCACGCCATATTAAATTTTACTTGTTTAGTATGATAGAATGCACGATAAGATTTAACTGCGTCTTCAAATATACATTCAGGATTAGAACCCATTGCAAGTTTGAATGGAGTCATTTCTTTTATTGGTATATTTTTTGGCATATCTTTTAATGCTACTCTAAGTTTAGTATCAGTTGAATGAATTTTACCATACCTATATGTATACTCATCGCATAAAGCAATAAAATGCTTGTAATGCCATTCATAGTTAAGCCAAGATTCTCTTGTCCATATAGTTGATGGATGATTAAAATGGCAGGCTTTGTACAGTATGTTTTCACGTTCATCAGTTAATTTAAAATACTGTATCATTGCACCTGACTTAGATGGTCTACGTTCCATAGTACCATCAAGCATACGATGAACAGTTGATAACATTTGAGCTGATTCAACAATCATTTTAACAACATGTTTGTCGCATTGCTCTTGTGCTGCAATTACTGGGTCATTATCTAGTATGAATATATTCATGCTGCTACCTGTGCTAGATGTTTACAAGAACCTCTGAATTTAAAGCCAGGACATGAGCATTTTTTGTTAACAATAGTATAGGTATTACCCTTACTGCCTTTTACAGATATTGCTCCTTCTGGTAATTCTTCAGGCCATTCTCCTATAAGTTTAAACTTACGTCTTGACTTTGAAAACTGTTTTATTGGTGTTTTAAACTCTTTGTAAGCTTTACCTTGAGGCATATAACCTATAAGGTAGCCATGGCTATTGACATAGTAATCGCCGTTTGATATTTGCTGGTTACCCCAGTCTGTTATTTCGCGTAGTATTTGTATCATAATATATATTATACCATAGTTTGGCATGAATGTAAAGGATTATTTTACTAATAATCCAGGGAAGGTATCATTGACTAATCTTTTAGTTATACCTTTTGATTTCATTTTTTTATCCTTAGCAGCTATAAGTAATTCAGCTTCTTCTGGATTAAGTGACTCTAATAGATTTAAAAACAAACCTTCTCTCTTAAGAGGTTTCATTCCATTAGATACTGGTCCTTTAAAGAAATACTTAAATTGTGTATATGCTTTATTTAATATTGTATACTCATAACCTTTAGGTGCGTCATCTTGTTTATAAGACGGAGCTCCTAATGGTAATACTGATACTATACTATCATCATAGTTTATTCTAAGTATGTCTGTAAGACCTGGTGATTTATTCAATCGTAAGAACTTTATACGCTCTTCACGAATTACGATTTTGCCTGCTTCTGCTAGGACTTCTGATACTAATTTTCTAGCCATTGTAAAATTCCTCGACGACCTCAATCAAATGATTACATCTTTTTTTAATTAAATAATTTAACACTCTCATGTTAGGCGTTTTTGTTTGCGCCTCATATGTATTTATAATACTTTCTTGAACCAATTCTGGTATATCAGTTAAATCAATAAGCTTTTTATTGCGTTGATAGTTACGATATATTTCATCATCCATGTGTTCTCTTAGATTATCAGCATTCTCTAACCAATTATCTATCTTTGTTTGTCTTAAAGGAGTTTGGCTTTTTTCTGATATAAACGTATCATCATCTGATAGAACGTTTGGTATACCATCACCACTATCTCCTCTCATTACATGATTAAAGAGATATGTTCTTGGATTAGCATCTTTAACAAATTTCTTTTGTATTGGACTAAACTGTTTTACGTTATTATACTTTTGTAGTTGTATAAAGTCCTTGTCAGATGATATAATCATTATTGGTTCTGCTTTGCCAAACTCTTGTGTTTGCATTGTAAGTGTACCAATAACATCATCAGCTTCTACTCCTTCTACATGTATAACTTTATATGGCATATATTCATTTATTTCATCTCTTACTGTATGTAGAATCCTAAAGATTTCTGACCAATCTTGTCCTGAACTATCTCTGTTCTTTTTACGAGAGGCTTTATATTCTGGAAAGAATTCTTTTCTCCATGTATTCATGCCATCTGCACATATAACAAGTTCGCCATACTCGTCTCTATATCTTTTATTATACATTCTAATACTGTTAAGTATCATATGCCTTATCATGCTTTCATCATTTAGTTTTTGCACTATTATGTTGGATAGTGCGATTTGCGAATAATCAATTAGTATCATCTGGGTCCTCTTCCGGTGGGTCTAAATCAAAATCAGGAGTAAAGAGGATTTCTTGGTCACTACCTTCTGGTGTGAATACAAAATCAGCTAAATCATGATTTGCTTCTTCGTTAATAAGAATCATTTCTTTTACTTTTATATAAGCATTGTCAAGTGTTTGATGTAGACCATGAGGTATACCATAATAACGATTAAACATTGCATTTAATAAATTTACTATAACAAACATATCTCTAGATTCTTGGACTGTTTCATCTCTGAAATTTAAATCCATTAACCCTTCAGTTACTTGACCAGTATTGATAAACTCTTCCATGACTTCCATAAGTATATGAGATGATTCTACACACTCATTACTTAATTCGTCTAGGATTTCTGATTCTTCTTTTTGTGTTAATTCTTCTTTCGTTGGAAATTGAATAATGTTATCTTTATACTTTTTAGTCATATAGCTATATTATACCATACTTTTGAGCAAATGTAAAGGATTATTTTAAGTTTTTTACAGCGTTTCCGCCAAGCTTTATTTGTATGATACCGTTATAATAGTCTTCAGTTAATAGAACTTCTCTTTCAAATTGCTCTTTAGCTTCCATATAAGCGCATTCGCCTTTGGTTCTACATAGATGTATTATTTCTCTATAAAACATCTCTTCACCACATTGTTTTACATCTTCTTGTAAGTGTTTATTAGAACCATAATAATCTCTCCAGTCTGATTCGACCTTTAATCTTTTACGTCTTTTTCTTGTTTTAGTTATACCAAGAGTTTTAGCTTTCCAAAAGAATTTCTTACCAATATACTTTCTATTTGTGGCTCTATTAGTTATACAATAGACAAATCCATATATATCGGCTGGAGTAAAGTCTTTTGGCGGCTCATACTCTCTGCCTTCATATACCCACTTCACAGGAAAATACACATTAGTACCATAGCAATATATGCACAGTATAGAGGTATAAAATTTATATGAAAGTTTTTATCAAATTTGCTCATATCCATCCTATAATAATATTAGCTGATATTAAAAATCCTACTATTACATTAATAGAAACAATCACTGTTCTAATTATTGCAACTGCATTATCGTTAATTGGATCGAATCCGTCTTGCTCGCTATACGAACCTAACGCATGTTTCCATATAGTCCAATATTTATTCATTAAAATCTAACTCGTCTGAATCTTCTGTAGGTTCTCCACAGTGTGGACAAAAATTAATTTTAATAGGTTCATCTGGTTTAATCACTATTCGTGAATAGCAATATTCGCATTCTAGAATCATCCTTCAGTAAGCAGAGTTCTTCTGCCAGCAACATGCTCTTTTAATTCTACATAACCACCAATTGATTGACCATCAATTTTGATTTGTGGAAAAGTTCTTGCTCCTGGAAAGAGTTCAAAGAGTTGTTCTCTTGTGAAATCTACATCCAATTGACTGTAGTTATAATCTAATTTTTCCTGTTGGCATAGTTGTTTTGCCATATCGCAATAAGGACATTGCGTTTTTCCGTATATTTCTATCATATTATTATCCTTTTAAATATAAATTTATTAAACCAAAAGAAGCTAGCATAAATCCAAATACACATACTTGAATTACTGATGCCCAAAATATTTGTTTCATTGGGTGTATTTCTGTAAGTCTTTCTACTAAATCTTCGCTTGGTGCTAAATTAACTGCCTGTAATACTTTTTCTTCTGTGGTCTTGCTCATAATGTTTCTATATATTTACCTAACATTTCCATGTCTGCGCTTGATAGCATTCCAGCTTGAGACCACATAGTAGAACTCATAGGTCCAACTTCGCCTCTATTCTTATATGTATTTAATCTATCTGTTATATAATCAGCTGATCGACCTGCTAGTTTTGGAAACACTGCCATTCCTTGGCCTTCTTGGCCATGACAAGCAGCGCAACCTGACCATAAAGGTTTTATTGCACTAAATTCATCCATTGCAGCAAGAGCTTTTTTTGCCATTAATATATCTACACTAGTTCCATTTACTCTTACATATTCTTCATAACACTCGCCAGTGCATGAATTATTATTAGAAAAACCTTTTATTTCTACATCCGGATATATTACTGCATTAAAAAATAATACAAAGCAAAAACATCCAATTAATACCATTCCTAATTCTCTCATAAGCTTAATCCTGCCATTGTTTCTGTGGTGACATCTTGTTTTACGCCACCGGTTATATAAGACGTAATTTCTGTTTCTTGTGGAGCAACTTGTACGTTTCCACCAGATATCCATTTCTCCGTCCAAGGTAATGGATTCATTTGAGGAACTGTGTAAGGACAAGGCAAACCTAATGCTCTCATTCTTTTACATCCAATCCACTCTACGTAATTTTCTAAGATAGTTTGATTAAGTCCAATCATTGAACCATCTTTAAATAAGTATCTAGCCCATGCTTTTTCTTGTTCTATAACATCTACAAAAAGTTTAACAGCTTGTTCTTCATATTTCTTAGCAATCTTTTCGAAGTCTTTATCTTCTTTGATTAAGTTTCTTATTATAACTGTTGTTGCTGCCAAATGTGTATTCTCATCTCTTGCTATAAATTTAATAATTTTAGCATTGCCTTCCATCTTTTTAAGTTCAGCGAACGCCCAACTACAAGCAAATGATACATAGAATCTTATACCTTCTAACGCATTTGCTGATAACATACACATATATAAAGACCTTTTATGGTCCATTTTATTTGTAGCATAATTGTTATCGTTAATTAAGTCGTCGTAATATTTTGCTATATCAGAACCACAATCCATGATTTCTTTTACATCTAACATAGTATCAAATATTTCGGTTGGGTCTGCATAAACATTTCTTATGATATGTGTATATGACCTTGAATGAATTGTTTCAAAGAATGACCATGTTTCTATCCAGTTTTCTAGTTCTGGTAAACTTGCTATTGGTAAAAATGCCATATTAGGAGCTCGTCCTTGAACACTATCTAATAGAATTTGTCTTTTTAAGTTTGATGTAAAGATATGTTTCTCATGGTCTGTTAAATCATTAAAATCTTTTTTGTCTTTTGATACATCTACTTCTTCTGGTCTCCAAAAGAAACCTAATTGTTTTTCTGTTATTTTATCTAACTGTGGATATTTAACTTGGTCATATCTTGCGATGTCAACTGGCTCATCAAAAAACATGTTCTTTTCTAAGTGCGATTTTTTATTTTTCTGTAGTATTGTCAATTTCAAATTCCTTTAGCTTTGTCAGCTCGTTGTTTACTATTTTTTCTAAGTCTTTTACATCTGGCATACTATCACCATAAAGCTCATGAGATTGTGTTTCGAAATCATCAAATTCTATGTCGTACTTTTCTCCTTTTTCATCATATTGACATACCTCGCACCATTCAAAATCATCGTGAGCACAAAAGTCAAAATTCTTTAACTTTTTTTCTTTTCTTGCTTTAGATTCATTCATGGTCTTTACCCAACCATCTGAAGAATCTTGCCATTGTTTACTATTTAATGGCTTGTTGTCTATATCTTGCATGAATCACAATCCTCATCATCTATTATTTCTGTTCCATCATATGTATGATGTTCATCTTCTTTCATTTCACCTGCACCATCATGAGTGTTAAAGTAATATAGTTGTTTTAAACCATACTTGTATGCAGTAACAGTATCTTGTATCATTACCGACATTGGTATCTTATTATCTTCGTAGTGTTCTGGATTATAAGATGTATTAACAGATATTCCTTGGTCTATATACTTCTGTAATATACCACATATAGCCAAGTAACCTTGAGGAGATTCTTGGTCCCACAGAAGGTCGTACTTATTTTTAAGATGATGATAACCTGGCACTACTTGCGCCATCACTCCATCTTTACTCTGTTTATATGATACTAAAGCTCTTGGAGGTTCAATACCATTTGTACTATTACTTATTTGAGCGCTTGTTTCGGCTGGCATTAGCGCCATTAGAGTCGAGTTCCGAATGCCAGTTTCTCTGAGTTGCTTACGCAAATCTTCCCACGGTAAACGTTCTCTGTACTCTACAAGATTATCTATTGCACTCTTATAAGTATCGATTGGAAGTATTCCTAAAGAATATTTCGTATCAGTATTATATATCAATTTTTCTTTCTCAACGGCAAGGTTTGCTGAACTTTTTATTAAATAATATGACCACGCTTCAGCGTATTCATCAACGATTTTATATGCTGATTCGTCGTATTTAAGCCCTCTCTTTGCTAAGAAATAGGCTAAGTTAATAATACCTACACCTAAAGGTCTTCTATTCATTGTACCTTTTTTTGCTGCTGGTATTGGATAACCTTGGTAATCTAATAACTCATTAAGAGCTCTTACACTTAAGTCACAATATTTTTCAAATTCATGAGGCTCGTTTATAAGTCCCCAGTTGATAGCTGATAATGTACATAAGGATATTTCTCCCTCATCATCATCTTGACTATTTAAAGGAGTTGTTGGTAAATCAATTTCACAACATAGATTACTCATTCTTATTGGAGCTTTTTCTGCTATGAATGAACCATGGTCATTAGCATGGTCTACATTCATAAGATATATTCTGCCTGTATCTTTTCTTTCTGTTAAGAACATTTGGAATACATCAAGTGCTGGTAATGTTTTCTTTCTTATACTCGTCATACGTTCTGCTTTCTCATATAACTCTTTAAACTTTTCTTGGTCTACAAAGAATGATTCATATAAGCCAGGTACTTCATTAGGGTCAAAGAAAGTTATATTTCCGCCCGTGAGTAACCTTTCATACATTAGTTTATTAAACTGAAATGCATAATCCATGTGCCTTACACGATTTTCTTCTGTGCCTTTGTTGTTTTTAAGTACAACTAGGTCTTCGAATTCATAATGCCATAAGGGCAGATATACAGTTGCGGCTCCTCCTCTTACACCTCCTTGAGAGCAGGATTTCACAGCTGATTGGAAATATTTTAAGAATGGAATTAATCCAGTATGTACTACTGAACCATCTCCAACTTTAGCGCCGTTTGCTCTTATTGAGCCAGCACCTATTCCTATACCCGCCTTTTTACTTATGTATCTAACAATAGAAGTAGCAGTAGCATTAATAGAGTCAAGGGAATCTCCTGATTCAATAAGGACGCAAGAACTGAATTGTCTAGTCGGCGTTCTAACTCCTGCCATAATTGGAGTAGGGAGTGATATATAAAATTGAGATATTGCATCATAATAATCCTTAACATATTTTAATCTGTTTTCTTTATACTTACTAAAGAGAGTCATTGCAATCATCATATACAATACTTGTGGTGTTTCGAATATTTTTTTTGTTCTTCTATCTTGAACTAAATATTTACCTCTGAATTGCTCCATACCAGCATACGTAAAAGAATCATCTCTTTCATGCTTAATATAGCCTTCAAGGTCGTGAAACTCTTGTTCAGTATACATGTCGAGTATTTCTTTATCGTATACTCCGAGCTCGACATTACGCTCTATAATATCTGTAAGATGTGGTGGTGTGTATTTACCATAAGCTTCTTTTCTCATCTTATAAGATATAAGACGAGCTGCTACGAATTGATAGTTTGGTGTATGCTCTGAAATTAATTCAGCTGCTGATTTGATTAAAAGCTCATGGATATCATAAGCTGCAATTTTGTCGTAAAGTTGAATGTTTGCTTTGAGTTCTATTTCAGACATTGACACGCCTGATATATCTTCAACTGCCCATTCTAAAACTTTGTGGACTTTATCTAAATCGAATGGTTTTACTGACCCATCTCGTTTAGTGACATTTATAGTAGTTGTATTCATTATATTATATATTATACCACAAATCGTGCGATTTGTAAACGTTTATTTTAAGTTTTTAGCCTCTTATTTCAGCTACATTTTCAGGAGTTTGTACTCCAACTCCGACACCTTTCTCACCGTTAGGCATCGTAACGTTCCTATAATATATAACGACTTCACCTAATTGTTTTATGTATCTTTTAAGTTCTTGCATATCTTCAGCCATGACTTTATAGTCACCAACTGAGGTAGCTACAAAAACTACTTCTCCACCATTCTGTTCTTTCATCTCATCTAAAAATCTATCTAGATAAGTATAACCTTCAGGCCAATCAGGGTTTTCTCTTTCAGATAAGTCACATGCTTTTGGTCTCTTATCTTCTATTTTTTTGCATGGATTTGTTATACGCGCTTCAGAAACTACATACCATTTAGGTGCTGTAAGTTCTACTGGTCGTGGTAAATCCGGTTGGATAATCTCTATTTCAATTGGTTTAGATACTATCTCAACATTCTTAGTTGGTATTAGTGAACAACCACTAATTGCTAGGATTAGACAAATTGTATAAAATTTCTGTATCATCTTCAAGTCCCTCCATTACTTTTTCACTTGCTCCATTAAATCGATTTTCTATAAGTCCAGGTTTCTTTAGTGCTAATACATCTAAATTATGTCTGGAAAATATCGATAGATATTCAGCCTTCTCAGCTTCTATGATAGCGTTTTGTCTACTCATATTAACTAAAGATTTGCTCTGTCTTTCAAAACTTTCTCTTAAGGTTTCTATAGCTGCTGTTTGGTCGGCCAAAGCTCCTTCAAGTTTCACGTTGTTATTTGTAAGAGTTTGGTTCTCTGTATATAGCATGTAGGAAGCTAATCCTAATACTAGTAATATACCTATTAGTGCTTGTTGCATTATGTATTATCCTTAATATATTTTCTGATATCACCTACTGTGTGTAGTGATTCAGCGTCTTCATCCATAATTTCAATATCAAATTCTTCTTCAATATCCATTATTAATTGTACTGTGTCTAATGAATCTGCACCTAAGTCGTTCATTAGATTTTTATCATCAGTCACTGCATCTATTTCAACACCTAACTGTTCTGAAATTATTTTTTCAATCATTATTCGTCCTCTATCTTATATCTTAAACCTTGCATACCTTTTATATGCACAGTTCTTTTATCATCAGTTCTAAACTTTAATTCTTTAAAATTTGCTTTGATTATTTTTCTTACGTGTACGTAAGTTTGGTCGTCGCCATTACCCCATTGATTATCGAATGATACATGAATTGTATATCGTTTCTGGAATAGTCTTAAAAACCATTTGATTTTTTCCCACATGTTAATAACAAAATCTTTCATACTATACTTTATCTATATCGATTCCGAGTACGTCCATGACAACTTTTCTTAGTTGTTTCTCATCACGACCTATTTTTTTACTATAGTCATTAAATTTGATTTTATCTCTTTTAACATCAACATCGCCACCATATACATCATACCCAGCCTTTTTAAATGCTTGTTCAACGTCATATCCGTATGCGCCATTCCTTAATGTTAATACATGGTTACGATAACCTCTAAAGTCGTTTTCATCAAACTTATAAGCTTCGTTTAGTCCTTTTTTAAATTCGTTAAATGTTTTCATCTAATTTGCTCCCTTTTAGCATTTTCTTGTTTCTTCTATCTAGTATTCTTCTAACAAAGGCTTTACCTTCTTTAGTTCTACCATCGTAAACTCTTTTCTTATGTTTTTTATGAGCTGATTTGCCCATTGCGTCTGAAGGCATTGATACACCACCAGCTCCTACTGAATTAGCTGCTGCATCTTCCCATACTGCTTCAAATTCTTTAAATGTTCTTCTCATATTTTTTTACCTTGCACTGTTTTTACAAATGCATCTACTGATTTTTTGTCATCAGATTTTTTAAGTAATTTATCAACATCTATATCTTTTTTCTTAATAAGCATATCCCAAGATTTTATAATTTTAGTTCCTGTTCTCTTACCCCATAAAGCCATTGTTAGGCCTCCTGCGCTGATTGAACCTATACCAATAGTTTTAACAACTAGAGCAGCGGTGTCTCCTGTTACTCCAAATAAGAATAAAATAGTTTTAAGAAGGCCTGAAGTTAAAGTTATTGTTGTTTGAGGAAACCAATAAAATGCTAATATAAAAGGCAATAGTAATAAATTAGTAGGTTTAACTAAAAATTTTGCAGTAGATTTACTTAATTCAGCGGTTGTCACACCAGCTGCAATAGCTAATTTCTTAAGAAAAATATCAGAATCTTTAATATAGTCTCTAATATTTGCTTCTAAAATTGCTTCTTCAGCTAAATGTTGCTTAAATGTCATCATCTGCATATATCCCCATTAGTTATATAAAGGTCTTGATTCGTTTGTGAATGTTTGACCCTATAGATATTTATATTCGAGAAGCTTCCAATTGGGGCTTGTAATTCTTTTACTACAACTCTTTGATTCTTCATTGCTATGACTTCACCTGTTGTAATCGATGCTATATCTTCTGTTAATACGTAATTGCCTGGAAAGAGATTAAAGTCTTCGTCTTGATACCATGTACTTTCATTAAGTTCATTTGAATCAATATCGATTTCTAATACTTTTTCTAATGTCTCTAGCATTTTCTTTTCTGACATTCCGGTATGTTCTCTTATAAGGAAAAGAGCAGCGCCATAACGTGCTACTACAGACCTTCCGCCTGGTACTTTACCTACGAGCCTTTTAAGATTAAATACGAGTCTGTGAAAAACAGTATAAGCAGATTTTTCTTCTGGCTTAGTTCTTTTTGATGCTTTCTTAAGTACCTTACCTTTTTCGTCAATTATACCAAGTTCAAAAGCTTTCGTTTTCTCGAACGGAGTAACGAGCAATTTCAAAAATCGAAATGCGTAAAATAAATCTCCTGCTCTTGATATAATTCCCATTATAGTTTTCTTAGTACCTCTACGATATTAGGGTCCATTACAACTTCAACCTTTTCGTCCTCTGGTAGATAATGAAGATAAACTAAAAATGGTTTAATATATTGATAGTGTTCTTTTTCTATCTTAAACCACATCATTCTATTACAAGATTGTATACCAAATACGTTATAAAGAACTATGATGTGATTGAGTATTAGTCTCTCTTGTAATTCACCATGTTCTTCATATCTTGTAAGTAGCCTTTTAAGATACTTAAATCTTGAAAGGTCATTCTTAAATTCTTCAACATCCGTACATTCCGGATTGTTATATTGTTGAGCTGCAAAAAGTTTAAAGTTCTTACTCGTCAATTCATCAAATAATTTTTTCATCATATATTATATATAATCAAAGATTACATATCATCTAATTCTTTTTGAACTGCCCTTACGTTTTTACCGTCTACTCCTAAATTATTTTGTGCAAACTTTACAAGTTTAGCGTCTGGTCCAGATATTTCAACGTCGTCATATCCATAACTTGAACCTACTTTTTTTACTTTAAGACCAAGTTTCTTTGGATTATCTCCGCCGCCTTCGTGTCCAGCATAAGCTTTTACAGTAATTGTGCCTTCTTTTACTTCTTCTTTTTCTTTTGCTTTAATAGCTTTTTGTAAACCAGCAGGAAGTTTCTTTTGTTTATCAGTAAGTTCATCGACTTCTTCTTCGTCAGATGTATCTTCATCAAACATGCCTGAATCTTTCATCATTTTCATAGCGTCTGCTTTAGCATTTCTTAAGTTTTGTCTATTGATTTTTTCAACAGCTTTCTTGATAAGTTTTAGACGTTTTTCCATATCTTTCTGTGACATAGCTTCGTTAACATCTTCTTCGTCTTTTCCTTTAGAATCAATTTCTTCTGCTTTAGACTTATAGTTCTTATCAATATAGTTAAAGAATTCTTTCTTTTTAGAATCATCTAAATCGCCAGGTGAACTAACACCAAACTTTTTAAGAGCATCATTAAAGAATTTCTGATAAGCTTTTTGCTTTTCTGATTCTTTTAATTTAGCTTCGTCTTCTTCAGGTTGGACTTCTTCCATTAACTCAGGAAATAGTTCTTCTATTTCATCATTGTCCATAAGATACGCATCTGATTTTAAAAATTTAATAAGATTAGCATTACTTCCACTTACATCAGCAGTAGTATTACCTGTTGATTTAATTTTTACTTTAAATTTCTTTTCAAGCTTTTTTGATAAATCATTGTCTCCTATATAGTCAACATCAATTTTAGCTTCATCTATAGTAATAGTAGATTCTTTTACTACAGTACCATCTTCTTTTTCTCCGACTTTCTTGCCTTTATGTTTATCAGCAAAGTCTTTTTCACCAGAATCTTGTCCTAGTTTTCCAGATGGTTTTTGAGGTTCAGCTACTTCGTTTGTTGGTTTATCATGACTCCAACCCATTTTAGTATACTTATCATGGTCTACTTTATTCATTATTTTTACTGATGTACCATCTTTAGGATTATACATTGTATGAGGATATGATGGCTCCCCGTCTTTTTCCTCTTTGATAACAGCCGGCTTGCCTTCGAGCACATCTTGTACTGCACTAGCAATGCTTTTTGTTATATCATCGTTAAACATATTGTTCATTTTTATTCTCCGTTAATTGCTTAAATGAATTATATATTCCCAAGTTATCGCTGATATTAAACCAACTAATATAACCCAGAATATTCTATTTATTACATTAACCGTGCTCGCATTGCTATTCACTAATTGCTCCACTCGGTCTATTCTATTTATAAGACTTTGTATCTGTTCTGACTGCTGCTTATTAAATTCAGCCAATGTCGAAATCTTTTCCTCAGCTCTCGCAAGCGCTATTATCGCCTGAGCCATTTGGTCTAATTTCTCTTCAATTCTATCCAATCTTGCAGATTGAACTGTATATACCTGTTGTAACTCTTTATCCATTCTTGATTATCCTACATTTAAGGTTATTATATCCTTTAATTAATCTATGATATTCTCCTTTTGGAATATCAAAAATCATTCCAGGCTCTAACAAATATGGCAAACAGTTTTCGTATTGAAAACGCCATCCTTCACCTTCGAGTATTTCAACTTCACGTGGTTCATGGTCACGATGCCAAACATATTCTTCATCATCTCGATCGAGGAAGAATTCTCTTATCTCACCGCCAATTATTTCTTCGGATGCAAAGGGTAGGTCTACCAAAAGTAATTACCTCCACCTTTTAATCCTAAGTCTTTAGCGTACTTAGGTAATCTACATGACCAATAACCTGCTTTTGTTTTATCAGTCTTTGTATCACAGTTATGTCTTGAAGCAAAGTTTCTTGCAGCATCACGGTCGTTTATCTTTGATGATAAACCGCCCTTCTTATCTCCAAAATTAATCTTCATTACATTGCCTGTTTTTGGATTCTTTACGTATACAACGTATTTACTTGGGCCACCAGACCTTTTAGGTTTGTTTAATTCTGGTGCTTCAATCATTGGTTGTTCTAAAGGTACATGTTGACCGGTCTCTTCGTATAAACCAAATGTAGTTGTGAACTTTTTAAAATTAACCAAACTCATGGCCAGCTACTCTCTTCATTTGTTTTGTATACTCTTTAAAATCTGGCTTAGACTTATATAACTTAATCGTTACTTCATCTCTATCTTTACCTTTGATTCTCCAATTAAAACCTTTGTCTTTATGTTCTGGGCTAGATGTTTGTACTACTCTTCTTTTATATCCATCTTCCCAAGTTTCTTTTTTACCTGTGCCTTCATTACTTTCAAAGAATCTTTTCATAGCTGCGTTATAGCTAAGGCCAGCTTTAATTACAAATTTATAAATTGATGCTTGCCCTTTAGATGGTAATTTATCTACTAACTTAAAAAATGTATCCCACTCACTAGCTTCGTTTACGTTTTCGCCTTTAGCTGATTTCATTGCAGCTGCTGTAGGAGCACCTTTCTCTCCTTTCTTACGCATTCGTTTTCCACTTGCTTTTCTGTTACGAATGTTAGCCCAGAGTCCTGCGCCTTTTTCATCTAAAAAGTTCTTAAATGATATCATGCAACTTTCCTTAATTTTTTTACAGCTTCATTAGCTTGTTTCTGTAACTCTGCTATTTTTTTATAATAAGAATTGAGCTCTTGTTTATGTGTCATTTTTTCTTCTTTTGACATACTTTCTAAAGCGCCTTTCATATTTTCTAATCTATATACTGCATTTAAATAACCATCTTTAGCTTTACGTAGCTTTTTAACTTGCTTATTTGTTTGTCTCATTTGTCTATTGAATTTTGCATCAGACCTTCCTTGCTTATTATATCTCTTATATAACAATTTAGTTCCGCCCCAAAGAGTTTTTATGCCATTTTCAACTAAGAATTTTACTATTTTTAATGTTAATACTAAAACTTTCCAAATAAATTCTTGTACTTCTAAAACAACTCCAGATGCTACAGGACCGAGCTCCTGTAATTCTTTAGTTGGTTCTTTATTGTATTCTTTAAATGTTTTCATCGTTTTAAGTCGTATCTAAAAGACCTACCTCTTGCTTGGCCGGATTTAGTAATTTTAAACTTTGCCCATCTGGCTATTAAGTTAGTTCTTTCTACATTACCTTTTTTTAAATCTTTTTCTAACTGCTTTTTGACTTGATTCCATATAGTATCTAATATAGCAGAATCATCCATTACTAATGAACCTTCTTCTATTTTAGCATGCTCTTTGAAATTCTTCATTATGACTCCAAGTCTACCTTTCCGTCCCAATCACCGCCTTCGACCTCAGTCATGTAATCATACAATGCATTTTCTGCAGCGAACATACCTTTTGTAATAAGCGAGGGCTCACCAGCTGCTCTATTATTATATTGGAATTTTGAATGAAAATCATGAGCCTTTTCAATCATTTTTAACATTTTTTTAATGTTTTTAAGTTCGAGTTTTCTATCGAAGTCAGAACCTTTAAGCTCAGCTGGACTTTTAGAATGATACTTAAGTCTTTCGTTGACTATTTCTTCGTCTACACCAGACAAGCTGTCTAAACTTTCTAAATCGTCTTCTAAAAAACGTATGCCATATTCTAAAGCATTTTGTCCTGAATTTAATTCTTGATAAGAATCAGAATCTTCCATTTCTTCAGGTAATTGTTTAATTAAGTCACCTGTTTTATCAATAGCTTTTTCTAAATCTCTAACAAGTTTTTTCTCTTTAAATCCGTATTCTTCTTCTATAGGTGAAACTATGTTAATATATGTTTCTTTCCATCCTTTCATGATTAATCCCTCGGTGTTGGCTGAGATAATATCTCTCTTGCCTTTGATTTGTTTCGTTTAAGCATTTCCATGCCATCATCTATGTAGCTTGATAAAGTACCATAAGGTAATCCTCTCCATTTTTTACCATCTTGATGAGCAAGATATTTTGCGATTCTTAATCCATCAAATGCTCCGCCATCATCTTTTGTATACATACCTTCATTAACGCTTTCTGTTGGTAATGATTGTAGCCATTTTTCTACTTTCTTTTTAGAACCTTTTACAGTTAGTTCTACGCCTGTAACTCCACCTTCAAAATCAGTATCTAATCCAATCTTTTTAGCAAGTTTATCCGCTATAGCTGCTGTCTTTTTTGACATATCAACTAACGTAAATGTTTCTTCGTTAACAGATTCATTATAGTTATATTGACCAGCATCTTGTATACGAGTTAATACGCCATCTTTACTTGCAACGCTTACATGGTTTCTCATACCAAATTCATCAACAGCTTTAAGCATAGACATAAGGCCTCTTACTACTTTCATTTTTCCTGGTGTTTTATGCGATACATATATTTCATGTTCTTGTACTACCATTGTTGTAGATTTAAAATCTTTTGCAGCTTTTTCCATATCTCTGGCTAATTCATCAACTTCTGATTGTGTAAGACCACCACCTCTAATCATATTAGAAGTATCTCCTTTTGCAGAATCAATTAAATCCATCCATGTTTGTCTGTCTTTTTCATGTCCTTTAGGGCTTGGTATTCTTATTGCTAATGAATTAGTATTAGCAGTTATTTCCCAATTCTTACTATTATATACAACATCTTCATATAAATCTGATTTAGTAATAGTAGAATGACTTGGTAATTTTCTGCCTTGACGTTGAGGTCTATAGCTCATTCTAAGTACTGGACCTTCTTGGCCATTAACTTCATTTAAATTTTTTCTTAATTGTTTAAACTTCACTTTGCAAAGTCCTCTAAATTGTCATCTAACCACTGGTCAAATTCATCAGGGTCATCTGTTTTTATTTCGTTATTATCAAATGCGTACATATATAAGGCTTCTTCTGCATCTGATGGAAGTTCAAGGCTGCCTTTTGATAAAGCTTTTTTTATTACTCTTCCATACTTTCTTTTTATCTGTATTTGCGACATCTTTTTCATAAGACCTTCATCAATAGATTCATTAGCAAGTCTTAATGCTGCTTCAACTTCTGGGTGGTCGCCTAAACCTTTTTTCATTCTTTCTATTTTCTTCATGGCGCCAGTCATATTGCCACCCATATCTTTAGCTATTTTAACAGCTCTTTTTATTAGACTTGATGAGAATGAAGCTTCTTCTATATATGATTCTTTGACTGATTCGTATCTTGGTGCATTTTTTCTTTTACCAACTCTTAAATGTTTATGAGGGTCTTTCTTATTAAACATTCCAAAGAATTCTTTAGTTTGTTGAACTTCTTCTCTGATTTTTCCTAACATATGTTGAATAGCTCCGTAAATTTCTTCACGAGTCATAGTATCGTTCCAACCTAAGCTAGCAGGATATGTTCTTAGTTCATTCGATGCAACTAACCACAAATCATCTTCAGACTTTTTGTCACCACCAACTTTTGCTGTTTTAAGTGCGTCGTTCAGCTTTTCATTATACTTCATATTTTTCCTTTCATTTTTATCAATGAATGCGAAGTAATAATCGCCATTTCTGACAGGATATCTTAAAGCGGTCCAAACTTTTGGTCTAGCTGAATTACCTGGGTGGTAATCATTTAATTTCATCTCTGCTCTTGCTTTATCTAAATCACCATAAAAGCCTTCTGGGTCTCTCATAGATTTGAATAATTTATCTACATCTTTATCAGTAACTCTTCGCGAATAAGCTTCTGATAAGAATTGTTCTCTTAAAAGTTTAAACTTCTTCATCTCATAGCCCTCTTGGCCTCAGATGAACTTAAGCCGTATGTACCGGTTAACCATTTCATTAAAGCTTTTGGCTCTCCTTCAACGGTCATTTCCATTTTTCTTTTATCCCATTTAACTAAGAAGACTCCTTCTTCTTGCCAATCTGGACTAAATTCTCTTGGGTCACCTACGTCGAAATCAAGCTTGATTTGCTTTATTTTAGCTTCCCTTATTTCTCTGAATGTTTTCATTTTTATTTTCCTCTTACTTTGTCGGCTAAGTCTTTGTCAGCCTTTCCCCAAGTTCCACTTGATTTTGTTGTAAATGAATTAACTCTTGCCAATCCCCATTGAACTGCATTTGTTCCAGGTCTATGACCTGTCTTCCAAGCTGCAACTCCTCGTTCAAATACTTTCTTTAAGATAGCTAATGGCATACCTGACTTATCAGCTTTTTTCTTTAATGCTGAGTCAGCGCCTTTCGCTTCTACTACGTAATCTTCAAACGTTAAATGGTCGGCCATTTCGCCAAACATTTGTTTAAACTTTTTAGTATGCTTAGATGGTTTTGTTTTAGCTCTTGCATCTCCAGGAGCAGGCTCAGTTGATTTTTTATTAAAATGAGCTTTTCTTTTTGCTACTGTAGATTTAGATAGACCTGTATGATATTTAGCTTGTGAAGTTATTGCACCTTCTTTATTTGCTTTTTGTAAAGCTTCTGCATCTTTAGAATGAGGAGCTAATGGGATATTACCACTAAGTGGAGTATCTTTAAGATAACGAGCTGTAGTAGCATCTGTACCAAGTTCGTTATATTCAGCTAATTCTATATCATCAATCCAATGTCTATTCTTACCAAGTTCTGATTCTACTATAACATAGTTTGAACCACAAACAATTATTTCTCCAACAACATCTTGTCCTTTTACATTAACAATATCGCCTTCTTGAAATAATTCGCCACCAACATATTCTTCTCTTCTTTGAGAAACAACTGGTAAGTCAACATGTTGTCTAAAAGTATTTTCTAACTTTAGACCCATGCCTTTTCTTACAGCGTTAAATACATCATTTGGGACAAACCCAGCCGGTAATCCTTTAGCAAAACCAGCTAGGTCATTTTGTTGAGCGGTCATTCGCATTTTTGTGGCAGACATTCCAGATGCTCCCTCGGCATCGGGGTCTCTTTCACCTGCACTTACTACATGTATAGCACCTTCAAAATTATAAAATCCGTGTCTAGAATCTTTACCGTTATATTTGTTTAAGAGTATATCAAACTCTTTTACTCGATCGCTACCTGCAACCATAGTTACTTTGGTAAATCCTTGGTCGTACAATTTCACTGCTACATCCAGTACTGTACGAACATCTTTGTCAGCCATTATACTACGCGCATGTTTAGGGAACATTTTACGTATGAATTTTACTTTATCTTTAAATTGGAGTGGGTTCTTTTTAGCATCTACTGTACGCGACGCGTATACACGATAGTTACCACCTCTTGAATGCTTTTTAGCAGCATCAAATAGTTTCTCATGACCTATAGTCGGAGGATTGAATCGTCCAAAAACGAACGAAATTTCTTTTGTGCTTTCAGTTAAATAATCACTGAATGATTTTATTGACATTTATACCCTTGGTTCCCATTTAGCCTGGATTGTCCCAGCCTTTTATAATATCTTTGCTGAAATTATTAGTAGAAAATTCTAATCTGTCTACTAATTTAACAGCACCACCTTCCATTCGATCTATAGCCACAAAGCCTTCAACGCCGGTGACTTTAAATCCGGATTTAGTTTTTACAAACGTACCCATATTATTGAGTTTGTTTAGTTTATTTATAATAATTAATTTGCTGTCTGTCACATAATTGTGTAAATCAAATATTAATTTTAATTGGTCTAAATTACCTCTACTAAAAAATTCAAGTAATTCGTCTCTCTTATCTATTTGTACTTGTTTACCTGCATCAGAACTTCTTTTATCAATCTGTTTTGCATATCTATCATTAACAAACATTATTAAACCTTTAGCATGTTTAGCTGTATTAGTAATTCTCTGCCCTTTTCTTACTTCTCTATTGTTATATACATTAATAACTAGGTTTAATTCTTTGTTTTGTTCTATTTCTTTTAATGATTTAGACGCAATCTTTTGAAATATCTTACCAGCGTTTGATAGATTAGAATTTAGCATTGCAGTTTCAGATGATGTTAATGTTGCTGTACCTGATACATCTTTAAGTGTTGCATCATCCATCCAAACATCTTTAGTTCTTCTTAATTTACCAACTATGTCTCTACCAAACTCAGCTTTCATTGTTTCAAATGACTTACCACTATATGATGTATGCCATATAATTCCTATCTTTGCTCTTTCAATCTCTTTTGCTAATTCTGTATCGAGAGGAACAGCATAAAGGATAGTATTAGGATGGAAAGTAATATGTTTAACTCCATTGATTGTCTCCTTCTTTAAATCGCTTTCGTCAAACATAAAGTCGCCTTGTATAACATCTTTGATGCCAAGGTCTTTTAAGTTATCAAAAGCCATTATTAATTTTTTAGATAAGTCACCGCTGGTATCAGCTTTTATATCAGCATGTGACTTATATACTTTAGGTTCAGCGTTAAAAATTCCTTTTTTAGCTACAAAGAATTGTCCATCCCTTGGGTCTTCTCCACAGAATACGGCGGGGGCTCCGTCCCACTTAACAGTAATGTCTATAGGTGCTTTAGCATTACCACTCAACATATCACGCATGCTTCTTAGTGCGTTGATAGCTTGGCGAGCCCCCTTAACTCCGCCGTCAAGAATCAAATCCTCAATATGTGTCATATGAGTATTTTTTCCTGCGGCCTCAGATAAGTATGTAGTTAATCGTTTCATTATACAAATTCCGTCTTTTTAGCTGGTCTTGTAGATGTAAAGATTCCTGCTCTACAACTTTGTATACCAAAATGATTCATGTCACTAGAATATCTTGCATAAAATATAGCTTTATAATCATCTCTTGGTACAAATCCATTTTCAGCTTGATGGTTTGATTTAATTGTCCAAAACTTTCCTTTTTTAGAAAGCTTCATTTCTCCTTGATGAAATTCATCAATATTATTAAGACCAGGCTTACTGCCATAATCTATTCCATATATTGATTTACGCACTATATCTTTTCCATCTCCATTGAGGTCTATATCTCTTTTAACAGAATCTCCGCTTTTCATTCCTTCTGGATATAATTCTTTTAATTTGTCAATAAATGAATTAACTTGTTTACTTCTTTCAAATGCTCCTTTCGTACCTCTAGGTGTTAATCCACCATATTGTTGAAAGTCATTTGACTTTGAACCAGCTTTATGCGATAACCATGCAACTTCTTCTCCCATGTCGTCGAGTAAAAAGAAGTCAGCTTTTGGAGTTCCTTTTGGTTGTCCAACGCCTGATACTACTACTTTCCTACCACCGACTAACATATCAAGAGCTCCGTCTTCTTGTTCATCCATGACTCTTTCTAGTTCAATTCTAAATGAGGCTAAATATCTATCCTCTGCAGCTGTGCCAAAACCTTTACCTTTACCACCAAATTCAGGAGTCTTTAAAAATTCTCCTGGATATTGTATATTTCCTTTAGTAGTGTTAAATTTAAATTTAAATCCTGGCTTTAAAAATTCTTCTCTATCAGGAGCTTTGTCTTTAATAACAACTTCACCTTTAGTAGTAAGAAATTCTTTTTTATTTTTAATTTTATCTATGAACGTATCTAATCTTTCTGAATTACCTTTTTTAACATACTTTGTTAAATCACTATGTGTTAAAATAGTAAACTGTAATTGTTCTTCTAAAAAGGATTTAAATCGTTTCATAAATCTATTTATAAGATTCTATGAGTCAGTTTCGATATAAAATGGATTAGGTACAATGTCACCATTAGTTCTTATACTAATGATTTTTTCTTCATGTAATTTTTTGATTGTTTTTTCGGCGCCTGCACGAACTCCAAGTTGCCAGGATTGATATCCACATAAAGATACACAACACGCTACTAGGAAGTATTCCATTAGAATATTTTTTGTAAATGCGTGGCGTAGCCTTTGTCTCTCATTCCAACTTGGAATGTAATAGCATCAGTCATTTTTTCAAATGAATATTCTGCTACTAACTTATCGCTTTCGTCGTATGCATATACCTTATACATATTTACCTTGGGTAGTTGAATATTGTTTCCAATACTTATTGCCGTGAATTGTCCATTCTTGTGCAATATATACATCAAGTCGCTCAGCATGTCTAAGTGGTAAAGATTGGTCATAGGCCCTAGGATGCCTGCCATCAGCAATAGCATGCTTGGTACGAGCTCCTCTCGGCTTAACGCGTACAATATTTCTCGTATACGGACTCCCAGGCTCTGCTGATTGTTTTGTTTTCTTGTTTATCATTTTAATGATATTACGAATTGATTGTAGTTCTAACATATCTCCAGCACATTCTACATGTAGAGTTTTTAAGTAATCTTTTGAGCCTCTTAATGACATGGGTTACCTCCTAAGGTGTGTAGAAAATATTGACCTGGAATGTCATGACCTGTTCTTCGAAGAACTGATTCGCACATTTTGTCCCATGATTGGTTAATAGTTTCTGGATTTTTATCTTTAGCAAAAGTTTGTTCTACTAAATCTAATTGAATTTCTACTGGTATATCAGTAGCTATATGTGTCATTGCTAATATCATAGCCCTGCCTCCTCTAGTCTTTTATTAATGAGTGATTCCATTACTTTAGACCTGTCAGTTGTAGCAACTCTTTCATCGAATGAATCGCAAAGACCTGGTTTTGAACCACCTAGCAATTCGATTAAAATAGAACCCGTAGTCATCGTCATAACCGAGCTGGTTATATCGAATTTCGTTAGTCTTTCTTGGTTTGTCATATTTATCTCCTTATCTTATTTTTAAATATAGATATATTATACCATACTTTCACGCAAATGTAAACGTTTATTTCACCTAAAAGTGAAAATAATTGTGAAAAAGTGTTGATGTAAGAGAAAAGGTGGGGAGCTGTGATGGCTCCCCCATGATAATCATTACTAAAGGAGTGTTATACTTCTTTTGCTATAAAAGTGTATACACCGTAAGCAAGGGCTACCCAAGCTACTAAGTCAACTAAGCCACCTAGTAATAGGTATGATAATGATAAGCCGACAATAAGTCCGCCGTCCCAAGATGTACGTTCTGCCCATCTTGACATTAACCATGCTTTTGCTGTATTTAACATGTTCATATAGTTCTCCGTCTATAGTTTAAAGTCAGCAAACGAGTCATTACTTTCGCGTTCACCAAACTTGTTTATCGGCTTATCTGGCACCATTTCTGTCATGATGTCTGATTGAGCCGATTCTTCTACATCATATAGTTTCATGCGGGAACGGTCCACACCAACTACAAATCTTTTGTATTTAGTTGGATCGTTATATCTATTCTTCAATTGTTTTACAAGCAATTGACCTAATTCTTCTAGTTCCTCTGTTGAAATAAGAGCAAACATTAAATCAGCCGTTGCTGGTAAACCAAACGATTCAGATGTATCTTCTAAGCCAACATCAGTATTACTGAAACCAGACCTCGTAGTCTGAGTTGCTGACATTATAGGAACATTGAATTCCACAGCTAAACCCCGAAGTTCTTCGGCGATAGCTTTAATATAAGTATAACTATTTATACTTCCACCCATGCCACGCATGCGACTTGAGGCGCAAATATTTAAATAGTCAATATATATCATATCAGGCTTAAAGTTCTTTTTGAGTTTAAGCTCATTAAGAACAGCTCTGAAATGACCGGTATGTGCAGAACCAGTAGGATATTCTTTTACTATAAGTTTGCCTACAGATGATTTTGCAATTTTTCCAATCTTGTCATCGAATACATTTTTAGGCAATGACCCAAGAGATTCAATTGGAAGGTTCATAAGATTCGCATCAATTCTTTCAGCGATTCTTTCTTCAGCCATTTCCATTGTTATGTACAATACATTCTTTCCTTGATTAAGTACTCCTGCTGCACAATGACACATGAATAATGACTTACCTACGCCTGTTCCGGCTAAGGCAATGTTAAGTGTCTTATTAGGTAGACCACCTTTTGTTATTTTATTAAAGTAATCTAAGTCAAACGGTATTCTGTCTTCTTTACGATTATAAAAATCAAACCTTTGTTCGCTATCATCAATATAATCATGACCAATTTGTTCATCAAACGAAACACCAAGAGCTTCAGATAGTATTTCAGGTATAGCACCTTCACTTCTTTCTTTATCTTTGCCATCAATGATTCCTATTGAATCCATAATAGCATTATAAACTGCTCTTTCTTTACACCATTTTTCTGCTTCAGTAATTAAGTAATCTGTATCGATATCAGATTTATCGATAATTTCATTTACTAATCTTTGTGCATTGTTTAATACATCTTCGGGAGCTTGTATTTTCTTTAACTCAAGCTCTAAGATTTTTGATGTTGGTAATTTATTATGTTTGCTTACAAATTGGACTATAAGGTCAAACACAGTTTTGTGTGTACCTTCAAAATACTCATTCTTTAAATAAGGTACTACTCTTCTGCAAAACTCTTCGTTATGTAGAAGGTGATTCAGTATGTGTGTCGGTAGTTGGTTCTCCAATATGTCCTCCATGTTCTAAACTATCTGTTATTATATATTGTAGTACTGAGCCTAAGTAATTCTTAAATGATTCATCTTTCTCAAGTTCGTCTACACTAAAATCTGCTGGGTCCTGTACTGTAAAGTTAAAGCT
>JGI24006J15134_10000307_pt1 | contig 31575 bp, 28 predicted proteins | sample LinPmetageLP53_FD_15134 | JGI IMG/M metagenome (IMG submission 15134)
GGTAAGCTGTAGTATCTACTTCAAAGTAATAGATAACGCCTGTATCATCAGTTGGAATTGGTGCATCCATACCTCTAAATAAGTATGCTGTACCATTTGATTGAGTATACTGTACAAAGCCACCATCTCCAAAAGCAGCTGCATCAAATACTTCACTACCTGAAGGTGCTATACCTGCATTAGTTACTGCATTGAAGTGAGCTTTACTTTCTGCATTGTTATAATTACCAGGTAAGATCCTTGTTACTGTTAGCGGTCCACCATGCTTTAAGTATTCTTTTGCTGTTATGGAAGTAAAGTATTGATAATAATCACTTCCTGATTTAAACGAATCTCCAAACTTTGCTTGGTATTCTGAATACGTAAATACCTTTGTAGGTATCAACGCCGGACCTTTTACTGTTGGACCAACTATTGCTGCTCCGATTTGCCCGACACCTTGTTGTACAAAAGATAGGTCATTTTCTCTTGTAAATACACCAGGACTAACTATTTTTTCAGCCATTTTTATTTCTCCTTAAATAATATAAATTGTGACAATCTATTCACGTTATTTCAATATATAAATATAAAGAACCCAAGTCAAAAAATTTATTATGCAGGTATAAATACACCTGTATCTAAATCCAATTGGCCTTGTCCATATTTCTTAGAAAGCTCTTGAACAAAATCAATTTCTGATTTTCTTATTTCTTTATACATATCTTGAACTGTTTCTTTTTGCTCATCAAGTACGTTTTGTTCTATCTGTAATTGACCTAATCTAACTGTAATTTCGTTGTAGCGTTCTTTTACTTTTGCTACCGTTTCCATTTCTTCTTTTGAAAATTTTGTACCTTCTTTTGTTGTTGCTGTTGCCATAACTTTTTCTCCTTATAACTATTTTGGTTTGATAATACTATTCTGTGAAATTAGAGTTTCCACTTCACTCATTGTTCTTACTGTTTCTGATTCTACATTTATTTTAACTTGACTAAATGTTTTAGGACTATAATTACTCATTGCTTTTTGAATGCTATCAGGTATTACGAATCCATTTATTGATAGAGTAAATGTTGATTTTGATACTCTATCTTGTCCTTGCTCTGCTACTGACTCGATGTCAAAACTGTCGATTTTTGAAAGAAATTTAAATGATTCCTCCTTACCCCAGTATTGACCTCCAGCATAATTTATATCTTCCACTATCTTGTTTAGCTGTTCTAGATACTCTGTGTATATAATACATGAATAAGATAGTTTTACATAGTCAGGTATTACTACATTGTGAAATTGCTTTGTAGGCTGTCTATTTGTTAGTATTGCAAAGTTATCGTATCTATTAGATTTTGTGTGGCGTTTTTGAAAAGAAGTGAATAGAGGATTATTGACATCAACTTTAGTTCCTAGAGTATTTACTTTTTCTACATTTGTTCGCTTATATACTATAGCAGGATATTGAACTTTTCCTTTTTTATCTCTATAAACTCCTGATTTCTGTATTGACTTCCATCTTTCAGGTGATCCATATACTACAGGTACATTTATCTGCTCGTTGCCATCCATAACCTTAGGCTGAATTACATTGTCGAAATAGTATTTTATAATCGTGTCAACGTCATATAGATTTACGTGCAAATCTTTTATGTTATCATTTCTACGTATCTCACTAGCTCGATCTGTATTTTTTATGTTGTTTATATTAGCCATATAGTCCGCCTCTTTGTGAGTCTTGGTTAACTCCACTTGTATATTCGTCGTATCCAGCTCTTACGTTTTCAAGTGTATTTATTTTACTTCTTCTCATCTCATGTGTATCTACTATAACTGACCAGCTAGCTCCATGAGTTCCAGCATTATGATCTGTTGCTGGGTTTTTACCAAATAGATATTGGCCAGAAGATATAGTATCTATTTCAAAGTAAGCATTGTCCCAGAATATAATATCTCCAATTTCTAAGTATACATCTGCATCTTGAGCATTTTCATTAGGAGATGTTGTGTTGTTTAAAGTACCTAATTCTAGCGATGCAAGATCATCTCTAAGGAATGAGAATTTTGTCTGCCTATTATAATCAGTGCCTATCTCTTCTGAAGTATACTCTTTTCCTTCTTTCTCTATAAGTCCTGCGACTCTAACTCCTGGCTTGTATACTTTGTTAAGCGCTTCTCCGTAAAGATTTTCTTTTGAATCAAAGATTGAATGCTTGAATATATCACAGCGAGTGTCAATTATCTCATTGAGCAATTCTCTGTTTACTTTTCTAAAAAACGATATGTCTCTTGCTGATCCAAATAATGCCATTGTTATCCTATGTATATGTTTAGTGGTGCCTTGTTAAGCATACCTTGTTGAAATTCTGTTATTTCTTGTTCTTTTTCCATTAGGTTTCTACGAGATGCATTTTCTAAATCTTCTCTTAATTGAGCAATTAACAACTCTGCTTCTGCAGTTCCTTCACTTCTTAACGTGTCGCCATCTAATGTTGTTTCTGCTCCTGGAATTGGAATCGATGAATACTTACTTCTAACTGAACCTAACACTTGTTTTACTAATGAAAGAGTATATTTTCGTATCCACTGCTTACCTGGGTCGTTTATATTTGCATACACCATATTATCATAGCCCATGTTTGAAAAATCAGAAACAGCTGATTCTGTTATTAGTGTATCTCGTGAATCAGTTTCTATATATTGTATATAAAACTTAAATTCAGATTGTGGTTCTGGGTGTATTCTCAATTTGTTGTTTATCAATTCGAATGAATACATAGATTTTCTTATAGTGTCATCAAATTCTACTTGCTGTATTTTTAATAGGTCATCATACAAAGGCATTGCTAAATAACTAATACCTGCCATTGTACCTCCCCAACCAAATGAGTTTAACGCTAGTTGAGAACCAAATTGTGGATCATAGTGTCTAGCCTGTGCTGGTGTTTTTTGGTGGAAAACTCTTTTAACTTCTAAATCTGCTGTCACATTAGCTCCGTCAGAACCAGTTAAAACAGATGTTAAATCGTATTCTTGATTATAAAGTGTTGGACTTCCAGGGATTTGCGTTGTTGTTATATGTCCTGTTTTCCAGTCAACTAAACCTCCACTACCTACCTCAGAACCATACTGCTTAGATAAAGCAATAAGTCTACCTAGATTTGGAGTTATTGATTGATGCGTAAAGTTCGAGGCTGTTGAATTACCTTTTGCACTTAACAGATTTTCTCTTATATTAAATCTATTTACTTGTGCGCCATACTCTGTCACTGCTTCTTCGAAGCACGCAAACAACTGTATGTCTTGTAATTCTATATCTGTAATAGGATATCCTAATCTTCTAGCGCACCAATCTGCAGTATTTGCTGATGCTGTTACGTAAAGGACTTCTGTATCATACAATCCAAATGGAGTACTTCCAGATACATTCGCTTGGTTTGCCGTTCCATCATATATTGTTATGTTTGCCATTATTTATTCCCTATTATGCTTTTATATAAATATCAAGTAAGCAGATCTTTAACTACATTCCCATTAACATTTCAAATACATCGTCGATTGCTGGATGTCTATGATTGTCTAATAGTATTCTCTTATATACATATTCAGAACTTGCTAATTTAGATATATCTACTATTGCTGAATAGTTTTTATCTTTTAAATCTATCTGTTGATTATCACCACAGAATATCATTGTAGATCCTTTGCCTAATCTGCCTAGTGCCATTCTTAATTGCGATCGTGTTAAGTTTTGGAATTCATCTATAATAACAACTGAGTTTTCAAATGTTCTACCTCTAAAGTGTGCTAGTGATACTAGCTCTATTGTCTCTGTCTCTTCCATCTTTTCGAGTATCATAGGTTTATTGTAAACTTTTCTCATATTGCTTCTTATAGGTACCAACCAAGGCTCCATCTTTTCTTTTTCAGATCCTGGTAAAAATCCATTATCTTCTGTAGAAACAGTTGGTCGTGTGATAATTATTTTATTTATCATTCTCTTAAAAAACATATCAAGTGCTACCTGACAAGCCAATAGCGTCTTACCGCTTCCTGCTTTGCCTACAATAAAATTATAAGGGTGATGCAACATAGCTTGCTTTGCTGCTTTCTGCTCTACTGACAACGTTATTGAGAATTTAACATTACCTTTTGGTGGTTTCTTTTCTATATTTTGTCGTGCCATAACATTACTCCGTATTTCTTTAGTATAAATATGCAGTAAACAAAAAAAAGCCCTACCGAAGTAGGGCCTTTAATTAACAACTAATAAGTTATTTACCTATTATGAAGGTAAACCACCTAAATTAGACCAGTTAGCATCTGTAACACCAATCAATCCGTAGAAGTCGTTTCTTACAACTTTCTTCGCATATCTTGTCATCACACCTTTTCTTGGCGTAAAGTTAGTTGGATCATAAACAAGTGGAGTCATGATTAATGGGATATATGGAGCAAATACTGCACCAGTTTCAAGGAATTGGTTTCCTCTGAAGCCCATTAAAATTTCTTTACCTGTCCAATATGGATTTTTGTAAATCGTAAATCTGTTCGACATTGAACCGATTGCAGATACACCCATTGCAAAGCTTGAAGCAGTTCCATCAGTGTTTGCAGTATATCCAGCGATTGACTCTAGATAAGTTGCGATCTGTGGGGAACATACAGCGAAGTTTGCACCACCTCTCATTGTTGATTGGTGAATTGCATTAGATACAGCATTCATTTTAATACCTAATTGAGCGAATGCATCGCCGAAAGTTTCACCAGCTTGTGGAGCTACTGCTGCGAAATCAGTTGTGAATCCACCAGCACGAGCTGCAGCTGATAACATACTTAGGATTTCTAAATCGATTTCCATAGTGATGTATTCAGATAACATAGAAGTTAGTTCAGCTTCTGCGTCAATTGAATGATATGCATTCAAATCTTGAGCAAATTCTGGTGACCATTTAACTTTAAGTTTTCTAGTCTTAGCAACTAAAGCCTCATTAGTTAAGTTAACTTCTAATTCAGGAATTTCTAAATCTGTTCCAGTGTTTCCACTGTTACCTAATTCAGCAATATCTCTGTCTTCGAAATCACCTCTTAAGTTTGCAGTTGATGTGTTCTTGTAGAAGTGTAAAGTTCCACCAGTACCTGGACAAGATGCAACTTGAGATCCTGTGATAAAATTGAAAGTTACTGAAGATGCACCATCATAAGCAGATGCAGTCATTACATGTGAACCTGATTCAATGTAAAAAGCACCGTGTAAATCATAGTCTACATCAGCTGGGTCAGTAGCTGTCATACCTACAAGGTTTAATACCCCTGTTGATAAATCAGCATCTACAACATTCACTACTTTCTTAGCTAATGAATAGCCAGAACCAGCGCCTGTTCCTGAACCTGTTGAAGCACCATCAGAATACAAACCATCAGATAAATTTGCTTTACCTTTGTTTGCTGTATTTCCGAATAAGCTATCTTGTTCTACGTGACGTCCTTTACCTAGTGTACCACCAGTGTGACCGCCGTATTTAAAGTCTAACCAAAAAACTAAACCAGATGGTAAGTTCATAGGTTGTACTGAGACAAATTCCTTTGCAGATAATTCGCCAAAGATTCTTCTAACTAATGGAAGTGCAACACCGTTCCAATCTTCTTTGCCAGTACCAGTTGTAGTATTGTTTGACTCCGAGATAAGTTGTTTTGCTTGGTTTTCTAAAAGAATTGCAGTGTTATGCTTATCATATTCTGCATTGATTCCTTCAAGTAGACCAGTTTTTTCCCACTTAGTTACAAGACCTTTTGTTTCGTTTCTCTGAGCCTTAAATTTGGCTTGAGAATCTTGTAATAAATCGTTAATTTGTGACATTTTTTAAGTCTCCGTTTTTCTAATATAAAATTATTTTAATCCTGCTAACCTTTGCATTCTACCTGCAAAAGTGTTCGATTCTACAATAACATTCTTTGATGGTTTTGTAGAACCTTGTGCTCTAGATGCAAAGTTTTCATTTACTTTTTTCTTAGGCGTGTATGCAGTTAAAGATTCTGCTAAAGTAGAATATACTAATTTAACCTCTCTTACTGAATTTGCTCTATCGAAAGTTTCGATTACTTTCATCTTTTGCGATTCGTTCAAATTGTTAGAACGGAATAATTTATTTGAGAAAAGTAGTTTAGAGTTCAACAAGTTAACTTCATTGATTTTGCTTTTTAAGTATTTTATAACTTTGTAAGCTTCTTCAAGTTCTTCGTCGTTTTCTTTAACTTCTTCCTCATCTTCACCTTCAGTGACTTCTTCTTCGTCTTCTTCTTGTAAAGATTTAATTATTTCATCCAAGTCCAATTCCTCGTCTTCTTCAACCTTGTCTTCTTCAGTTTCAGTTACAGTTTCTTCGTCCTCATCAGTTTCGTCAAGCTTTTCGTCTTCAGTTTCAGTAACAGGTTCTTCTTCCTCTGTTTCTTCCATTTCGTCTTCGCCTTCCAATTCTTTAATGATTTCTTCTAATTCTGCATCATCTTCTGCTTCGTACATAGTTTCTTCTACTTCTTCACCTTCTTCGTATGATTCTTCAGCTGGTGCATCATCACCTGTTTCTTCTGTTTCTTCATCCGCAGAAGCTACTTCTGTAGAGTCATCAGCGATTGCCGCTTCGTCATCTTCGATTGTAGTGTCAGTAGTTTCTAATTCTTCTTCTTCTGACATTTCATCGTCCATTTCTTCAGCGATTTTCTGTGATAACATTGATTGAAGTTTTGGAGTAAATGCTTCTTCTAAAGCTAGTTTTGCGTTTGCGATTGCAGTTGAACGAACTGCCTTTGCGTCAGCAATAGCTTCTTTTAATAAGTCTTTTGACATTATTATTCTCCTAAATTTTTGTTTGGAAATAAGGTTATTGTGAACCTTAATAGATTGTTTATCTTTCCATGCTGTACCTTATAGAGAAGGTGACATTTGCGCATGCTTTTGTATTATATAAGTATATATGCAAAAGCCGAAAAACATGAAAATTTTGATTTTTTTGTAGCCCGACGGAGAATCGAACTCCGATTACCAGGATGAAAACCTGGCGTCCTAGCCATTAGACGACCGGGCCAGTATTATAAGGGACATTAAGCTACCACATAAGTTTAAGCTACCTATTCTCAGTCCCTTATAATTACTATTGAGCCTTGCCGTCTACAATACAAGTCCACATATGATTCTTCATAGCTTCCTTTTGCTTTTTAGTTTCCCATGAAAGCTTTCGTATTGCTTCTTTCTTCTGTACTCTTCTAACCTGAGCTGGCTTGATAAATTCTTTTCTAGATCTAAACTCTTCCATTATATTTGCATCTTTCATTTGACGCTTCATATATTTCAGTGCTCGCTCTAATGTTCCCGGACTTGCATCTGGAACTCTAACTGCATTTGGGCAGCCTTCTACATAAAACTCATATCTGCCGAGTTTCTTTCTAAATGGTCTTTTCTTACCATCTTTGTTTTGATAGCTGTTGCTATTCGATTTGTGCTTTTGATTTCTGTTATAAGCCATAAATTTTTTGTTTTTAGTTAAACCTTTATTAGTATCTAATATAACTAAAAAAACCGACATATAAAAATATATGGCGGTCTTTTTAATAAAGTAATGTTTTTTTATTTCTTTACGATATCTACGTACTCGCCTTGATTAACTATCTTAGCTTTTTGTAACATATCTTGATAATAATCTTTGATTTCTTTCATGTAGTTTGCAACATAATCACGTCTCCAGCTATCAAGATCTCTATCTTTATCTATAGCTTTAGCTTTAATAGCTGCTTGTTCTTTTTCTTCTGCTGCAGCTTCCTGTTTGTATCTTACGTAAGAATCAACCATTCTAGCATATCTATCAGTTACAGTTTTATATGTATCCCATGATGTTTGGTATTTACCTTTTTTAAGCATCTGAGTATTTTTATCTATTACTTGCTGTACTACCTTAGCAGCTTGAGCCATAAGTTTTTCCATGCCTTCTGCACCTGTTGCTGCAACTTTCATAGTTAAAGCTTTTTTGTATCTCGCGTGGTTTTTGTTAGCAACGTCTCTAGCTTGCATAAGTGCCGTAGCACCTTTTTGAGCGTCTGCTCTAGCAGCTTGTAATTCTTTTGATGAAGGTATATCTGATAAAGCAATTGATAATACTCTGTCAGCTACTTCAGAATATCTTTTGTAATTGTCAACTGATTTCTGTTGGTTACCTATCATATCAGGTTTGTGTGAATATCTTTGCTTTGGCCAGTACATAGATTTTTTACCTATAGTAATTCCTATAATACCTTTATTAAGCTGTCCGTATTCTGAATCTCTTTGGAATGGGTTTACTTTTTTGTCGTTCAATATAAAGATATTCATATGATCATTGGAAGGGTTAGCTTTCGAACTTACATTTTTATCTTGTACATCTGACCAAGCGAATCCTCTAGTCTTTGCAGTCGAACCAAAGAACCTTTTGTCAGTACTATCCATAACTTGGAACAATGCAGTCAATGCTTTAGATTCAAACTTTTCTGTTATTAGAGACTTGATTATTTCTTCTCTAATTAACTTTCGTAATTTTATTTCTGATTTCATATATCTACCCTACTTTTTCTAGTTTATGTGTTTGTGTTGCCATCCAATCATTGCCAGATAAACCAGCCATTTTAGACGCTTTCTTTATAGCTTCAACTGTTGATCTTGCTTTAACAGTATATGTTTTTGATTTTCTTAATTTAACGCCTGATAAGTCCATATCTGCAAATGACATCTTCCAAGTTGCAAAGCCTTCTGCTATTGTGCCTTCATACATAAGATCAAACATTAGATCTTGGATATTAGAATCTGTAGAATTACCACGATTTTTTTCAATAGCTCTTCTAGCTTTTAAAGCGTTTTTTGCCAATACGATATGATATCCTTTTTTAGGGCCGCCCATCTTCTTACTATATTGAGAACCTTGCATTTTAGAACCAACAGGTCTAGCGTTACCTCTAGGATCAACAACAACATACTTTTCTTCAACAACGATTTTCTTTGCCGTAACTACATTACTTAGTCCTTCGAATGCTTCGTTAACCTGTGATTGAAATTTGTTTTCGTTTTTAACTGCTTTAGATATTGCAGCTCTTTTCTTAGCTAAATACTCGTCTGATCCATCTTCATCACCATCATTATCTATATCACCGTCTTCTTTACCTACAGCGTCCATAGCTTCTTTAACATCATTGATTTCATAGTATTTGCCAAGTTTTTGGCCTATGTCTTCGAATACAGATTCTAATCTTTGTTGTAGAGTTGACATTTCCTTTGCAGCGCCTTCAAACACTTTAACTGATTCAGCAATTGATTTAGTATCTCTTTTGACGGATACAGAATCGAACCAATCGTCTTGTTCTTGCATAACCATCTTGCTAGCGTTTTCAGAAAGTTCTTTAATGTTTTTAACCATCTCTGCTATTTCCTGTGTTTTGTATATTTGTTTTCCATACTCATTAAATCTTGATACAGCTTCTAGAGTTGATTTTCTTTCTGACTCTGTCATCTTTTCTGATTTGAATCCTGTAGATTCGTTGAGTACTGCTTTGCGTCTCCAATCTCTAATATCGAATTTTGCCATTTTATTTTCTCCTACTTGGTAACGAACATTTGCAAGTTAAATCACAAAGCATTTCGTTGATTATATTATTTACCTTGTCGTATTTATTTATATTATAAATATCATTTACTGATTCCTTAATTGGTGCCATAAAAGCTCCGTGAGTTGATGGGTTGCTTACAAAATCCCAACACACCAATTCAAAATCAGGTTGTACTTCAACTGAAGGTGGAGCATCGTCTTCGTGTATTTCCTTAACTGATCCCATACCTCTTGAAGATATACCTAGTTTAACTCCAGCCTTTAGCAATTCTTTTAATATGTTTCCTGATGGAGTGCTTAACACCTCTACAGTACCAACTAAATCATCACCTTTCCACCATATTTTTTTTACATTGTGTGAAACATTCTGCAAATTTACTACAGATGATTCAGGATGGTCAAGCTCTCCAAGAGCTCTATTTTCTGCTATAGGTCCTTGAGCATATTTTTCAGCTTCACGCATAAGAGTTTCTTTTGGATATACTCTGCCGTTTTGATTTTTTGCTTCAGCTCTTTGAAGTACTCCTGTGACCAATACTCTACCGTTGTTTTTTTCTTCTGACTCTTTTATCATTTGAGGTGTTATATCAAATGACGAATAGTCTATTAAAAGTGATTTTGCCATTTAGAATCTCCTAAGTCTTTCGCTTATTCTCATCATTCTCTCAGATATCTTTCTAAGATTCCCTCTGGTGGATTTCCAGTATGACATGCTACTAACTCCATCTTCGGTTTTGAGTTTAATGTTTTGGTTAACTGTTCTTTCTATCTTAAATAGTTGAGCTGCAACTTCTTTTATAGACTTATTAACCTTTTGTTTGGAACTTAATGTTTCATCAGTTTTATAATTCTTGTAACTTATTTCATTTAGTTCTTTAGCTAGCTTCATAAAAGTAGATTCGTAAGTTTCTTTCTTCTTCTTCTTCTTAAAAGCTTTAGGTGTGTCGTATGATTCCCCACCACCTGTAACGTTCATTTCGTCCATTTCGTTGTATAGATAGGTATGATCTTTACCTTCATCATCTTTCTTTACAAGCTTACCATCATTATGTAATGTAGCCATTTCTTCTTTTGTGAAAGAAACAACATGCTCATTTACCATTTCATCTAATTTTTTATTTAATGACATTAGCAACCTCTTTAATTAAGTCGTATGTTCTTAATACTGATATAATATGTGTATCTTTTATAGACTTGTCGCTTTTGATTTTTTTCAGCTGGCTACTAACTTCTTTAAGTTTTATCTTTACAATTTTGTCTTTAATAAATTTAGATGCTTTGTCTAATTTTTTTGTAGTCTTATTGATTTCGCCGTGGATATATTCTTTAAGCTTGTCTGTATTTGATATATTTTCTATATATTCTCTAAGCAATGTTTTCTGCTTAGGTCCTAGTTTTCCATACTTATTATTGAACTTTTCCAAAAGAATTTTATATGATAACATACGTACATCTTTATCTTGTTCTTTGTACATATCATATGTTTCATCTACTCTAGATTTCTTTGCTGTAGAATTTGTTATCGTTTCTACAAGTGAATATCTAAATCTAACTTGATTTGATGGAGATGCTCCTTCGAATAAACAATATATAGAAGCGTTTTTAGAATAGTTAGAAACGTTTGCTTTAAAAAAATCTTCAACATTATAGCTTGATTTGATTTCCTTAATAAGATTATATTTTTGTTTTCTAAGAGTTGAGCTTGAAAGCTTTTTTCTTTCTTTTAAAACTGCATCTATAAATTTGTCTGCTCTAGATTCTGATTTAAACTTTTCACTTAATAGTGTTTGGTATAATCCTAGCTCTTTCTTAAGAGATGTGTTTTTCTTAAAAAACTCTTTTATAATAGATATTGCAGGGGAACTTTCAACACCGTTTACAGTATCGCTGGTCACCTGTCTAACAAGTAATTCGAATAGAATACCTGTATTTTTGAATTTTGAATGTTTTACTGCCAATGTCTTTCCCTTAATATATCTTTATATATACTTTTATATCTAATAAATATCACGAAGTGTATTAAATATCATCTTTTAATATATTTTCCTCGTTTAATAGAGTTGATTTGTTCTTACTTGCTTTGTTCATCTCATCAAAGATATTAACCGCCATTCTTCTTCGTTCTTTACCTTCGAATTTTCTTAAATTTTTATTGTTCTTAAGCTTCGAATCTCGCCTTCTTTCTTCTTTGGCTAGTGGATCTCTACCTCTTGCTGATTTTTGAGTACCTGGCTTAGGGCCTTCCTTAGGTCTTCCCTGTCCAGGTTTGTTTTCAGATACGCCTTCATCGTCTGCCCATAAATCTACATCCGGCATATCAGGTTCGAACCCTCCTTCTTCTCCAGCTGGTGGTTGAGAACCTTGCTGTAGAGCCCAGTCAGTTGCAACTGATATCTTAGATGTTATAGGATTATTTCCTGCTTCAAGTTCGTTGTGTAGGAATAATCGTTTCTTGTCCTGCTGTACGCCTCGTTGTTGTTCTTCCATTTCGTCAACTGACATGTGCAATATATTTTTGTATGCCCATTCTTCTGATACCATACCACCAGATTTTATAGAATCTATAAGCTGGAGTTTCTGAGACCAAAGTTCGATTTTCTCTTGTTCGTGTATTGTCGATGAGCTTGTCAAGGATAAATTAAAGTCTACCAAATCTTCTTCTGTAAAGCCTTGTGAGTACAAGTGTACCATAGCCATCTTTGTCAACTCTGATATAAAGATTCTTTGTATTCGCTCTATAGTTCTTGCAAATCTTACATCTTGCGCAGCGAGTGTTGCTTTTCCTTCTACACCTTCTTCATATCCTAAAAATGCTTTTGGTATTTTAAGTGCTGCAAACATTCTGTGCTTTAAGTATTCTACATCCTCAATTCCACCAAATTCCATACCTGACATTGTATCAATTTCAGTACCTGTGTTACCACCTCTTACAGGGAGATAGACATCCTCCATCATATTGGACATATTAAACCTTAGGTTGTATTGACCAGTTTTAGGATCTAGATATGGAGTTTTTTTCATCTGACTTATAACTCTCTGCATATATGTGTCTACTTCTGCTGGAGGTATATTACCTATGTCAATTTTATATACTCTTTTTTCTGGTGCACGCATAATTCTATGAATCAACATAGCATCTTCCATAAGAGTTAATTGCTTATATGTTTTTCTTGCTGGTTCTATCATTGATTTACCATACGGTAAGAAATTCATATCGTTTAAAAGTCTAAAGTGAGCTACTTCATAATTACCATATTTTGTATTTGTTCCACCAGCAGCTTGTTGGCCAGCACCGCCTCCCATAGAAGGATCATGATTGAACTCTACCAATTCAGGGTTTGCAGGATCAATACCTTCTTCTCTGTACATTTCGTATGGTGATAGTGCTGTACAATTTGTAACACCTACTGTTTCTGTAATGTCCATTTTTAAATATAGATCTCCATACTTGCACATGTTTCTTACCCAAGGCCATGCATTGAATTCTATGTTAAGTACATCATAAAATAAATTGTTTAATACCTTCTGAACTCTTTCGTTTTCAGAGTTAATTGTTAGTACATTACCATATTCATTTTTAAGAGTCGACTCATCTGCATAGATATCTAACGCTGAAGATATAATTGAATCTTCATCCATTAGTTCGTAGTCAGTATATAGTGATAGTCTTAGTGTGTGAAAATTAGCTTGCTGATTATATCCATAGTTGTCACTTTGATATATTCTATTAAATCTATCTACAAGTCTATTTGTTGATAGTTTCTGATTAGACTGGATCTTTGATAGATCTGCGATCTTCAATCCCTTGTCTGTCCTTCTAACTATTGTTCCTGTTGAAAATAGTGTTTTTAATCTTCCGAAAAATGTTTTATCTGCCATTTTGTTTTAGCTCCTTATATCAACCAGGTTAAGTCTTCTTCGTCGTTTCCAATCTTTTGTTTCCAAGGATTTACACCTTGAACACCATCATTGCCAGTATAGGCTCCTCGAGTGTTAGTTATACTATTGATAGCGCTTTTATTCATTGCCAATCCTTCATTGTGCAATCTCAAAGCATTATCTCTAACATACATTGCGATAGAAAACGCCATTGTTAAATCGTCATTGTACCCTCTTTGAGCTTCAGCTTTGTGTCCATTCCATATAAAAACGAACAGCTCATCGATTAACCTTTTTGATCTAACGATACACGCCTTCTCCCTAAAATAAATATCAAGTTTCGATATCAAAAGGGGTCGAGTTCTTGAAGACGTTGTAAATCCTGGTGTCATATTTTCTCTGTTTTTTAAATCATAACCTTTGCTTAATTGTGTTGCTGCATCATGAACTCCTTCATGTTTGTATGTATAATAGAGATTTCTGTATCCTCTATCAATAGCAGGTTGTAGTGCAGCCCAACCTATATTTGCATTTTCTACTACTAGTAAAGCTTCATTGTATTCTACGGATATATTTACTAGCATGTTTCCAAAATCTTTTGTAGGTATTTGAGATTTGAATTCTGCAACTTGTGTCATTGTTTCTATTTCGATAACATGAAAAGCAGAATAATCACTTGCATCTCCTCTGGCAACATCGGCAACTACCATATAAGATTTTGTATAATCTGGATAGTCCCAAATCCACATCTCATCATCACGGCCTCTTTTTTCTATAGGCTCTTTACACATATTGTCTTGATACCATGTAAGAAGCTCACCAGAAACAACCGAATTACCAGAAGTTATAAAGTCACAATCACATTCTTGTGCTGCCATTTTTTCACCTAGCAATTCTGTTTGTAAATCTCTCCACTCTTGGTCTCTTTCAGGATGCTCTGTCCAATGTAGCTTGATAGGATTAAATCTTCCATCACCTCTTTCTGCTTCTTGCCAAGTCTTATGAAATAAGTTACCAGTCCCATTAGGTGTTGATAGCAAAACTGCTCTACCACCAGTTGCTAATGTTTGCTGAGCTGAAGTCCATATCTCATCTATCTTATCTATAAATGCAGCTTCGTCAATTACAAGTAATGACAGCGCTTCTGATCTAGCAGCATCAGGTGAAGATGACACGGCTTTTACTTGAGAACCATTTTTAAGTCTAAGAGAAAGTCTGTTATCTTCTTCAGATCCAACACGGAGCCAAGAAGGTAGCATCTCATGCATAACTCTAATCTTTGTAATAAGATTTTTTGCTGTGTCTTGCTTGATTGCAATTACTAAAACGTTATAGTCTTCATTGAACACCATACTCCATACTGTAAGACCTGCTGTTAAAGTTGAAATACCCATCTGTCTAGATTTAAGTATTATATTAAATCTTTCTGTTGTTAACTCTGTAAGTGCTTCTTCTTGGAATGGGAATAGATCGAACTTGATCTTCCCTTTCATTGGATGCTGTATGTAGCAATACTTTCGCATAAAGTATATAGGGTCTTGCGAACACCTAACATACTCTTTAACTAACGCTTGTTTTATTGTTTCTTTTGCCATAGCCCGTATATATAAATATATATGTTTTTAGTTTTTAGTTGATCTGGCCAGCTAAATAAATTGCAGTTGATGTACCTGCAACGCCTAGTACTACGCCAAACCATCTTTTGTTATACCAAGCATCTGTAATTTTTAATCTATCGTTGTATAATTTAATCTGTTGATTTAGCAATAAGATTTCTTCGTCTTTGCCTGCAACTATTGATAGATTGTTTACACGTAATTGAAAGAAGTTTGTGTTTTGTATTTCAAGATTTCTTATGTATTCAGTCTTAACCGAATCTTGATACTCCAATGTATCTAATGCTAGAAAAAACGCATCCAATTCTGATTGTGGTATCTCAACCATCTTGTCTTGTGCACAGCATTCTTTTGGTGTAGCACATGACACTAATAAGATTAGCCCTAGTATATATAATATCTTTTTCATTATTTCTTACTCCTGTATTTATTTTTAAATTCGGAAGTAGTTTTCTTTGCAGATTTTGTTGATTTTATCTTAGACTTTGTATTTTTTAGTTTTACATCTGTCTTCTTTATCTTTTTTACTATTACTTCTTCTTCCTTCTTCAACTTTTTAGTTTTTGCCTTAACAGCTTTTACCTTAGTCTTGTTTTCTTTTACATCCGCCTTGAATTGTTTTTTATTTCCTTTTGCTGACATAGCAAAAATAGCGCCTATCACAGCACCTATTCCTAATAATACTCTCCATAATGTTTTCATTGATTGTTCTCCTTTTTTTTGTTAACCATTTCTTCTATATTGTTTGACTCTGTTTCCATAAACTCTTCAAACTTTTGCTTCATATCTTGCTTTGCGATATCAGTCATCTCACTCCAATCTTCTATCTCTCCAGCTTCTGTTATGAAATGCTTTGAATTTATATTTCTTAAATAATCTTCAAACTCTATTTTCTTTTCTGCTTTCCAAGATTTAAAATTCTTTTTTACGTTTTCTACAAGCCAATTGTCATATGTACCTGAATGTCTCATTTCTATCTCTGATCGACTCTGGCAGTGCAAGCAGTGCTTATATCGCATATACATAAATTTGTGTTGAGACTTGTTCATAGCTCCGCCACATGAAGGGCAGCTAATAGGTATTCTTGCTGCAGCTCTTGCTTTATCAAGCTTTCGAACATTTTGTTTGATACCGTTTTTTATTGTCCAAGTTCGGCCGTTTTCTTCCCACACATCGCCTTCTTGTTTTTTGGACTTGTATTTTTTATAACCTGTTTGAACTCGAGATTTAGAACCGTAATCGCCTGTTACGAGATTTCTCATTCTTTGTATTTTGTTTTTGTCCATAAGCTTAATATAACAAATTTAATTGACATAGAAAAATTATTTCCATGTTAAAAATATATCATCCCCGTAATTTGGTTTATAGGAGCAAATGCTCCAGTCAATTTGTATGTCTTTCCTTTATATACAAATACCAAACCTTCACTAGGTACTATAGCTTTCATACCGCCAATTGAATTTAGCTTGTTTAGTTGTTGAGAAAGTCTGTTTATTTTTTTTATATCACCGCCTTTTCTTACGATTGATATTGCAGACTTTACTTGCTTTCTCATATTCTGAACTGCTTTGTCTGGATTTGCAGCAAGATAGCCATCTACGTTTTTAAGTACTTCTACTCCTAACTCAAAAAATAACTTTTCAAATGGTAGCATATTCTTTTTTATTTGATCTGCAAGCTTTGTCTTGTCGTAGTCGATTGCTTTTGCTAAAACTTTTTCGTCTTCTATTGTTTTTTTATTTAACCTAAAAGATTTGTCAGAAAATGCCCATCGTTTCACTAGCCCCATCTTGATTCTGTTTTCAACTTTGCCTATTTTTTTATCTACAAATTCTTGCCAATACGCTTGGTGGTATTCTGCAAATGTTGATGAGTCAGACATCTTATATTTTGACATTAACTTGTTAAGCTTGCCTAAGAAATAAGGTCGTTTTGCAGCATAGTTTTGATGAGGATTTATCTTTAAAAATTGAGGGCCTATAATACTAAAGTTCTTTTGAACATTAGCATCAGCTTGTTTTATCATACCTGCAAGTACTCTTGCTCCATCTTTAACTGCTCCTATTGCCATCCCATCTTTATATTGTAAAACATTGTGAAACTGTAGATTTGGTGCGTCATAGCTAACTACATTTGAAGATGCTGGCCACATTATTTCCATGTTTATCCAATTGTTACCATCATCAAATATCTTTTTCTTTTGCTTGTCGTTTATACTACCTATAGCTTTTGTAAGATCGTTCATTGCGTAATTAAACGCCTTTTCTATATTTCCTCTACCTGCAAACTTTGAAGCTATAGCTTTTGAGTCAACTCCTCCTCGCTTTATATCACCTGTATTTCTTGCTGCTTTGAGTCCCTTGTTCCACGTTACAAATAAATTCTGGCCATCAGTTTTTTCTGTCGCTGCTTGTTCTAGATCTAGCTTGCCTTGTAGTGAAATATCTATTATCTGTCTGAAGTCTCCAAATGTAAGTCCTCGATCATCAAATGGGTGTGACATGTGGCCATAAGCCCCTCCTTCTAATATCAAGCCTTCGCTCATTATCTCTCCATCTTTCATAGGTTTTGTTGGTTCCTTCTTAGATTGTGGAGCTGCAATTTCTGCACCTAGATAATTTACAAATTCATAGCCTGCTGCAGCAGCTATATATTTAGACCAACTTGCCCATCGCTTAAAAGCATCTCTACCTCTTTTATCTTTAAGTAGATTTGTACCACCTTGCTTTCCAGGTAAACCTGCAGGGAAATATGATACAGCACCAGTTGGTCCTCCACTCATATCAGTCTTGAATTCTGTTTTGTGGTCAAAAAATTCTTCGGTTCCTGTTAGATAGTTTAACACTTCCATTCCTAGATTTATAGAATTTGTTATCTTTGAACCAAATTTCTTCCAAGACTTTTGATCTCCCCAATATCCTCTTGGGCCATCGTCAACATTTTGCCCTGATGTCTTTGTTTCGCTTATAAGTTTTGGTATGTCGAAGTAATGGCAAAATCCTTCCATTATCTCATTTAGTTTTTCAAGCTTGTTAACTATTAAGTCATAATTTTTTGTATGTCCGAATACGCCTTTAAACAATTTAAGCTTTTGTTTTTTATCTATAGTCTTATCACCTAGTGCAGTTCGTATTGTTGTACCACTCATCTCTCCATAACCACCAACACTTAATGATACATGTGGAGCTATTATTGTATATGCTCCATCTCTATATCCTATCTCAGCTTTTCCTTTCCAGGGTCTAAAAAACTTACCACCTAGTCTGTTGGCATCTTTTTTACCAACCATAAATACTGCTGCTGTTGTTTCTGGATCATACTTGCTTAAAATTTCTTTTGCTTGGTATGTATTTTTTACCTGTACTACTTTTGATATTCCATAGGAATTTATAATCTTTTTCTTTTCACTAAAATTAAAAGGTGATTTAGGTAAATCTACTTTATTACTCGTAGCGACGTATGCGTCAGAGAATTTACTTTTCAACCATTTAAATGTCTTAGCATGGTGTTTACCCATAGGCTGAAAACGGCCTGGATATATTGCTACGATATTCTTTATCTTAGAATCTTCAGTAATTACTTGCTCAGCAAGCCATTTTCCTAAACTCATGATTTTCTTATCTCCAATTCTTTCTTAATCCATTTTTTAGCAACATAATTTTGAATTGGTCTTTTAACAAATTCTCTTGCCTTTGCTTTTACTATATCTGCAAATTCTTTATATTCGCTATTATCTACAACAAGTATGTTGCTTGCTCCAAATAGAGATTGGAATTTACCTAAGTTCTGATTAACATCTCGCCAAGATTTCTTAACCAAATCTACAGGTAGAGTTCTTTCTCTATTTGCATTTCTTTCTAGAGCAACTTTTAAATCAGTGTTAACAAATATCATATAACTATCATAGCCAGAAAGTTGAAGCATTTTCTTCATCTTTGCTATCTTGTCGTAATTCTTACCTGTACCATCAATTAGCATACCTAGCCTGTTGTTTATATAACTCTGCATTCTTTTCGATGTTACTGACTTAGCTTTGCCTCGTAATTTCATTGCATCAGCGTGTTGATCTTTGGTTAACTTTTCAAGATCTAATGGCATTTTAGCTTTTTTCATATAAGCTTCAAATGCTGAATCTGAGTTAACACCTTTTAATCCATTTGCAGATACCATCGGCATCTTTTCTGGCATTCCAAATAGAGTCGACGCAGCATATGATTTACCTGAACCAGGACCGCCTGCAGTGAACACTGCTTTGAAAATACCTGGATCGTATACACCTTCGTTTAATATGTCTTGTAGTTTAATCATTATATATAAATATCATTAAGTTAGCAATTTGCGTAGATCCAGTCCGCATATCCTGAGTATAATCTAGCAGTTGATCCAGGTGTTGGATTGAACTCTATTGCAAGAAAGTGCTTTGAAGCGTCAAAAAGTTTAGCAGCGGGGCCCATTGGTATGTCTGCATTTACTAGGCCTGTTGCAATTGGTGATGGTGGTGATTGTCCATTGAAAGCATTCATCGACATAGTAAAACTACCTCCGGTTGCGGTAACGCGTGTTTTTTGCTTGAAAATTGAAGAGCAATATGGCATTGTCCATGTACAGTATGCTTTTTCACCATCAGCTAAATAAAGAAAAGTTCCAGCAATTCCAAAGTTTTGTGGTTGTCTGTGATTGGTGAAGTCGCCAGGTGTGAGTAGATATCGATTGCTGTTTTTATATGTTTTTGTTGTAGTTGCTGATAGTGCATTTCCTTTTAGATCACCGTTTATTGCAGAGCTAAATGTTTTTGTTCCGGCTATTGTTTGATTGCCAGTATCATAAACTCCATTTGTTACTGATCCAGCATTGCCGGTAGTTGCTTGATTCCAAGTAGGCACTGCTCCAGTCAAACCTGTATATGGTACTTTGGAAGCTGTAGCAGCTGTCCCTGAAGTATCTTGTGTTCCTGCTTCGCTAACACCTGGCAAGCTTATACTGCTTAGTCCGTCAAACGTTACACCTCCTATTCTTCTGTTTCCAGCAATTTTATCTGCCACTCTGTTTTGTAATACTCTATTAGAATTAAGATGTCTTAAGCCGTTACCATCATTTGACATTCGCATGAAACCAATAGTTGTACCACCATCTCTAAATTCTATAGATCCTGTTGTTGTAATGATATGATCAAAAGAACCTGTACCTCCAGCTCCTGCAGACACATTACCTCCTGCTATAATTGATTGAGTGCAAAATATATCACCAGATGCTGATATACTACCAGATTCCAATGCAATATCAGAACCTTTGATTCTTACTTTTCCTGTTGCTATCAAGTTCGTTGTCAGAATATCTGAAGCTTCTATAGTATTCGTTGCGTAAATACTACCTGTGTTTATTGATACTTCAGATCCTATCGTTTTTATCCTGCCATATACTGTTACATCAGTGCCAAATATATTTTCACCTAATTGTGCACTGCAACTTATAGTATCTGCAATGACATTCTTTGCGGTCACTTTTCCTGTCGCTTTAAAGTCTGCTGCGCTTATTGACGCTGTAGTGTTGACATGCTGATCCATTGTCTCAACATATCCCCAATCATTTTCAGTGATTGTGTTATTATTCATCGTTTGTATCGATGTTAAATTTGATGCAGAAAATATAACACTTCCTGTTCCATCGAATATCGATGTACCATCTGTGTGTAATACTCTTTGATAAGTATCGTTTATATTAGAACCTGATAGATTTGGTAAAGCCATTACCTATCTCCTATTTTTTAGTTTTGTTTAATACTTTTATAACTTTCTCTATAACTGGTCTTTTGAGATTTTCTGTTATAGGATTTTTTTGTACGTATGTAGCTACTATATTGTTTAGCTTGTTCTTTTTTATGTGCAAGTTTTCTATATTGATATCTTCTTTTATTAGCATTTTAACTAAATTAAGAATATGTTGCTTTTCCGTAAGTGTAGCCTGTGATATAATATGTGCAGAACCTTTACGATTTTTTATCATTTTTTTATTTTGCGTTTTTACTTCAACTGTAACTGTTTTACTTGCTTGTACTTCGAACTTAGATTCCCAAGGAATGAAAAAAGTATCTTCAGCTATAACTTCTAGTCTTATAGATCCTTTAGTATTTTCTTCAATTAAACCTCTAAGTCGCTTAACTGGTATATTAACTTTTCCAGTATCAGAAATTGTGCCTTTGAACATTACGTCAAAGCCATCTGCTTCAACTACCAATCTAGCTTTAGACTTTTTTAATGACGCTCCTTGAAGTTTTATCTTTGCTTCAAAATTTTCTATTTTATCCGTGTATAATTTGTACATTTGTTTTTATCTCCTCAGCTATAATTTTAATGTCATCTAAATATAAATCAATCTTTTCAACTTCTTTATTTTCGTCGTAAATCTTGATTCCTTTCTTCCACATCAAAAGTCTGATTACTTGTTTTTGCTTCTTCTTATTTTTATCTTTCTTCTTCCAATTGCTCCAACTTCTGCCGTGGATCATTATATCAAAGACCTCACCCCATACAAGGTTTATGTATGTGCTAGATTCTTCAGTCCAATCGAATGAAGCTTGCTCCCATTGTATATCAGTTTCAGTTTTAGCCATATATAAATATCAATTTCTCATTTGTTTATTAAGCTAGAGTTAATACCACTTTCTCAGTACCAACTGAAAATGTTATTGTCCCTCCGCCTCTTTTGCCAGCTTCGTATTTTATTGAAATGCCGTTTAAAGATTCGACTAGTAAATTATTCTTTGCAGGATTATACTTAAGATCTGTGTCTGTTCTTAGCTGTTGAGTACCTGTTGCTGAGTCTACATATGTCAAGTAGTGATCAGCATTTTCATTGTCTGCTATTACTGTTGTTGATGTACCTACAGCCGCTGTTCCTGTTGTATCTTGATCACCTCTAGCATTAACACCTGGTAAGTCTATATTTCCCGATCCATCAAATGCAACACCTCCTATATTTTTAGCTGCTGCTAACTTAGTTGTTGTTGCTGAATTGCCGTCTACGTTACCTTTTACATTACCTGCAAGAGATCCTGTTATGTTAGGAGCTGTTAAACCACCTGTAAATGTTGCGTCAGTAAACATTGTAGCTTTGCTTTCATTTGTTACATTTCCTAAGCCAACGTTAGCTGCTGTTGTTCCAGATCTAATAGTTGAAGTAGAATCGTTATCGACATTCCCTAGACCTACAGTCGTTTTATTAGGCGAGGCCAATCTCCAACCTCCAGATCCAATAGAGTTTACACCAGGCTCTCCTGCAACATATAGCTTCATGCTATCATTTGTGTCGATCCACTGATCGTTTGTTGCCAATGAAGTTGGAATTGCATCTTGAAAGAATGTTGTAGTTGATTGACTAGCTCTTGTGTGTACAGTTGTTATTTCATCTACGGCAACTCCATTTATAGTACCTGTAAAATTACCTGATCTAATTGTGTTGTCGCTTGTGTTATCAACGTTCCCCAAACCAACATTTGCTTTTGTTGTTCCAGATCTAATAGTTGAAGTAGAGTCATTGTCAACACTTCCTAAACCAACATGTGCTTTTGTAACACCTGAAACAGTACCTGTAAATGTTGGATCTTTTATCTTTGCTGACGTTGCAACTTCAAAATCTTCGGTAGGGGTTTCAGTACCTATACCAACCTTTCCACTTGATGAAACATAGAATGCAACTTTATTTGATACTGCTCCTGCTGACTGTGTAGAAAATATCTTTAAATTCCCATCATCATCAAGATCTATTGCCATCGCAACTGAACCTGAATAAGGATCCCATGATGCTGTGACATTGGAAGTCTCCTCCGCGGAAGATGAAAATATAGAATTAGAGCCAATAGGAATTCCATGAGAGTTGGTGCCTGATTCTGTATAATATATTTGCGTTCCTGCAACTGCCGAGCTTGTGCCATAAAATGAGTGTGACGCTACCGAGCTTGATAGATAAGTTAAGTGNAGGCTTCCATTTCCTGAAATGACTCCAGATGCACTACCGCTTGCTATTAAATCAGGGTTACTTGATGACCACGCTGTCTGTATTTCTTGGAAGCTCGATGATAGGAATAGTATCGATGAGCCTGATACTACGGGTGTATATGTATTATGATTCGACATTGTTATTCTCCAACTTTTTTATTCTTTCACTTAACTGTTTTATAACTTCCTGTTGATCTTGAATAGATTTTATCATCATAGGTATTAGCTTGTCAGGTGCAACAGTCATAGGATCTTCGTCTACATTTCCATATTCATTTCCAAAAGCTGCTTCGGGATAAACTTCCTGTAGCTCTTGTGCTATAAAACCAGTCTCCTGAATACCTTCATCAATTATTTGTGCATTTTTATAATTAAAGTCTCTAACTTTAATTTTCATCAAATCACTGATTCCCCACTTGGTATCTTTTATATTAGTTTTTAGCCTTGCATCTGAAGAGTATTCAAAGACTACTGTATTCTGATATGAATTACAGTGTTTTCTAATACCACCTGAAAAGTTTTGTCTACCTGAAGGATAGTTATCGCTCTGTTCCCAGTGATAGAATGTAAGATAGTAAGCGTTTGCTAAACCTGATTTTCCAACAGTTTTTGAATAGAAAGTAGCAGTTTTTGGATCCATGTATGAAGATCCAACCATAGGGCCAGGTAGTACTGACATTCCAGCTGCACAAGTAGATGTTAATGCAGTTTTGAATTTGCCTTTAGTTGGAACCATAACACCTATAGGCACTGTTGATGTCATTATTTTAACACCGTGACCTGCTTGATCTCCAAGATCATAACAGGGAACATCGCCTTGATTAGCTGGAATTGGATTTGCAGTTGTGTTGAATATGGCAGCGTATTTCACATCCGCTGATTCTGCATTATAAATGTGTGCCCAGTTGTTAACCTGTAACCAAGTTTTCTCTGCGTATTGATGATAGTACTCTGCTGAGTATGAAGGGTAAAAATAATTTCGTGGTCCGTTACCTATTGTTGTTGGGCAATTCATATTCAAACCTGCATTAACAATATCGTATGTTGGATTCCACAACGCGTTACAGAATTCATATCCTGGTATAGCAACTGCAGTAGAGGTGCCTTCTCCGGAGCCACCGTATTCATGACTTGGATCGTGATTCCAAACTGTAGTACAGCCTGATGATGGATCTGCTGGGTCGCCTGCTGCGGCTGCAAAGTCTAGTGTTCCATCACCATCTTGATATGTTACGACTATATTTGTTTCTGTATTTCCAGTCACCATTTCACCTACTATGTCTTGTATGGCTTCTTTGTTGTACAGTCTTGTTTGAATAGTTTGAGTTCCTGGATTTACTACTACTGTCTGTGCAGTTGCTGATGCAAGTATTTCGGCATAACTAAAAGTAATATGGTCATTATTAACAACATCAAAAGATTGAGTACCTGTGGTGTCTTGGACTGTAAATGATGTCATATTACCAGTTCCGCCACCACCATCACTAGCTGATATTGTAATTATTTTTATTGTCGAATCAGAAGGATGTTCTGCATACGAAGTAGATACTCCGCCTGAGCCTGTAAATATAATTCTATCATTTGCAAATATAGATCCTGAAGATCCAACTGATGCTGGTCCATCACTTGCTGTAAAAAGAGCAACTGTACCATTAAGTTCGACAGTACCTGTAAATGAAGCTGTCTGTGTTACTTGCAAAAGATTTGTGTGTATGTGTGTAAATACTTGAGTAAATTCGTTTTGCCAAGGAACTTTTTCAACGACAGCGGTGTAGTTTGATATTTCTCCATAATCATTGTAGAACTCGAACTTAAAGTCAAGTGAATCATATACACCTACATTACATTTTACTGTAGGGAATATAACATCGAATGTTCCTGGAGTATATCCTTTTCTGTCCCAAGGTTTTATTGATATATCCCAGACGTGCCATATACCTGAATCTATTTTAAATCTTGGCATACCTGTTTCAGTACCGTCTGCTTTAAATATAAATTTGTAACCTACTTCTTTGAAGTCATCATGTAAATCGAATTCGACATGTTTCTTTCTAACTGATACATCTTCTATCTTACCTATATATTTACCATAGTCGTCAGTACCATCTGTAAATGCAGATCCTGTAATATATAGCTTCATGCTAGGTTCTACTATAGGATCTTGAGTAAGCTGAGTCCATGTGGGAACTAGTGTTTTTACAGAAACAGCTTTTAGTGATAATTCATACCACTGATCTTGATAGAATGATGCTGACTCTTTAGCCTTCAGCCACCAAAATGCAGTACCGTCAAGATCTAAAGCTTGGTTGTTGTCACCTATCATTAAGTTATCATTTACTGGTGGATTTTCACCAGCACCTCCTTGAGTATATATAGACATTGATGGAGCTTGAGTTCCTACACCTTCTGTTTCCCAATACTTTTCCAGTGTAGATATATCTGTACCAACGCCCCAAGTAGAAAAATCCCCAATAGGCATTCTGTGCTTTTGGTGATCTCTTCTATATAAAAGCTCCTGTGCCTCGAGTGCATTATCTGAAGCCATAACCCAATCGAATGGAGCTTGGTGGTTTTTCATATAACATTTTATTCGAGTTACATCACCTGTTAAAGGTTCTAGATTGTCGAACCTAACTTTCGCATAAGATGTTCTAAGATCTTCACCTTGAGATCCTGTTGGGGCTGATGTATAAGTTAATGGCATTTCAGCAAACATCAACTCGTAGTTTGATGCATCGAACTCAAAGTGTTCAAACTCTTGATATTGAGCCGTAGTAAGTCCTTGCCACGTTGTATGTGGAGAAGAAGTACGAGCTTCAAACGGAGACATTATCTCTAATATAGAAGTCATAAAACCACCTGGTATGAATGAACCACTACCATCATTTGCTTCTTCATCAAACAAACCATCACCTTGCTCTGTTTCTGCAAATACAGGGTTTGCTGAATAACCATTTATGCTACTAGGTCTAGGATTTTCAGGATATTTTATCATTAAGATACCACCTTGCATATCAGGTGTAAATCCTCCAAAGTCTAATATATTACCTGAGTTTCCATCGTGTGCTGTTACGAAAAATTTGTCTCCACTCTTTCGATATGACATTTTAGTATTAGTATTTACTGATGATGAAAGTACATAGCTTGATGTTTCATTTCCTGTCCAACCTATTGATGATGATAGCTCTTGATTAAAACCTAAGTTATAAAATGGGTGTGATACTTCTTCTATAGATATTTGTGGTCTGTTTGAATCATTGTATATAATTTGAGATTTATTAGGCTGATGAGGTTTTGCTGTAAAAACTCTAGTCCATTTCATGTTGGATCTGTTTCTCCAATCATTAGGAATTCTTGTCCCATCAGGTGCTACTCGTGCAGTACCTATAATTGTAAGTATCATATCTCCCGCAGGAGTTTGAGGTGTTATGTCTAAAGATATAACTCGTTCATGAGCATCGTTGTTTAAATCATAAATCTGAGTCTTTACAAGATCTCCTGCTGCATCGACTGCTTCTATTAAAAGCTCTGTCCCTACCTGCATCGTATCTGAATTACCTCTTATTGCAATTAGATTTTTACCTGCGTGTAAGTTAAAAGACGGATCGTAATCTAATCTAAAATAGTCACCTGACTTATCGTCAAAATCATCAAAGTATACTTCTCTATTATATAAATCTTGAAAAAAGTACTGACCTTGTAAAGTCTCAATCTGAAGTCTTTCGACTACGTTTCTTCTATTTCTACTACTCGCTCTTGGCATGCTATTCTCCTATTATATATAAATATCAGCTACTGAACAATAACGTTGCTTAAACCTTTGTTGACGTTAATTTCTACAAGTCCATCAACCATGTCTTTCATTATATCTATATGAGATATTATCATTACAAAATCAAATTCTACTTTCAGATAATCAAACAGCATAGAAAGCGAGTTTAGATTATCTGAGTCAAGATTTCCAAATCCTTCATCGACTGACAAGAAATTAGGTCTTGGCAAATTAGATATCTTAATTAGTGCAACTCTTATTGCTAGAGATGATATAAATTTTTCCATACCAGAAGTAAGCTCTAATGGCCATTTATTGTCATCGCTATATTTTATATAACTTAATATGTTTTTACCATCAACATCGAATTCGATTTCAAACTCTACTATCTGAGAAAGAGTGTTGTTTATTTCCTCTTCCAAATAAGGCAGCGTTTGAGCTATAATCTCATAAGGTATACCGTCTCTCTTAATAGCATCTAAATAATACTCGTATGATTTAAGTTTTAATTCTAGTTCATGAGCTTCGGTTATAGTGTTTTTTATATGAGATATATTCTGATCAGTTATTGTTACGTTGCTATATGCCTTCTGAAGGTTAGACTGAACAACATCCAATTCTACCTTTATTGATGACTTCTCTATTTCTAATGTATCTATAGCTTTGTTAATGCGCTCATTGTTCTTTATAAATTCAACATTGCTATGGTACTTCTCGATATCACGTATAACACCCTTTAGTTCAGTTTTCTTTGCGCGTAGGTTGGACTTTCTTTCAAGTGATTTGATTCTTATTTCCGATTCATATTGGGAAATTGTCAACTTTTCTGATTGTAGCTTATTATGTATATCTATTAGGTTATTTACATCTAGATAGCCTTTTAGTACATCATCTGATATTGTTTTGTCGTTTAATAACTTCTTAACAATTACCTTTTCTTCTATCAATTCTATCTTAGCTTTGTCTGCAGCTTTAACAAATTCATTGTTGCAGCAGTAATTACAATTAGGGTCATATTCGTGTGTGTCCAACTTAGATATTAAATCAAGCTTGTTTCTAACGCTAACTTTCTTGATTTCTATAGACTGCTCGAGACCTATATTGTTTTGCTTCTCAACATTAAGTAATTCAAGTCTGTTATTCAAGGAATTTATATCTATTTTTGAAAGCTTACTGTTTATATCAACATACTTCTTTTTATTGTCTTTTGTATAATTTCGATACTTGTCTAATTTGTAATTGTGCACTTCAATATCTTTTTCTATTCTAGATTTTACACCTTCTAGCTTGTCGATATCATTTTCTACTTTTATATTCTTTAGCTCTTTAGTCTTATGCTTTATACTGTCTTCTTTGTTTCCATACTTTTTTTGTATTTCGTTTTTATCATTTTCAAAATCCTTGTATACTTCTTTGAAGTTGCCAAGCTTCTCTTCTTCTTCGATAAGTTGTTCCGCATAATCTGTCTTTCCAAAGTTCTTTAATAGTATCTGAACCTCTTTTATTTCTTCGTTTGCTAAATGATATAACTCTTCAAATACAGTTATGTCTAAAAACTGCGATAGTAAATCTTTCTTCTCAACTTGTGACTGATCTATAAATCCTGTGTTATTGTTTTGAACTGACATTGATGTTAGTACAAAGTCATTGTAAAAACCTAGATAACCTCTTATGTTTTTATCTGTCTGAGTTCTTTGCTCACCGTTTAAATATATTATATTGTCATCTTCACCTATCATCCAAAATTGAACGTCAACTCTTACGTGACCTGATTTTTCTTTCTTACCTTTCCGCTCGATGAAATAATCAACTCCATCTATTTCAAAATTTAATTTAGAGTAGAAAGATTTCTTTTTATTGTTAAGCACATCTGATGCTGATTTTGTTCTTGAGCATTTATGGAATATGTTAAACATAAGAGCATCTAGTATTGCAGACTTGCCTGAGTGGTTAGGTGCAAAAATACCTACAACATCTCTAAGTTTTGTAAAGTCTATAGAGTTGTTTTCACCATAGCTAAACATATTTGAAAATTCAAATTTCTTAGGGAGCCAATTAACTCCACGTGATATTTCTATATTTTTTAAATTCTTATTTAGCTCAGTGTTTATATTTTTAATACGCCTTATAGTTTCGTCATCAGCTGGATGGTTTGTTCCAATATATTCTTCTAGTAATTCGTTTTGATATTGAACATTTCTTATATCTCTAGTTACAGATCGAGGTGTTTTATTTTGAGCATCAAGCTTATCGCTTTTTATGATAACAATATCTTTAGTCGTGCATTTACTTTTAATTTCTTTTATAACATCTTTTAATTGAGCTTGAGTTGTATTAGAAGTCTTTATTCTTACTCTAGGATATTTAGGTATATCATCAATGTTGGGGAGTGTTCCTGAATCTACTGCTACTGTATAAAAACCATGCACATTTTCAAAGTTTTTAAATGAAGCTACTCTTGTTTCAACATCCCATATTGCACAGCCGTGGTTGTCGAAAGCCTCTCCAAAGTTTTGTTGTATCAAAGATCCTACTTGTAGTATTGTTTTATTTTTATCATAAAACTGGCGCTTGTGTATATCACCTAGCATCACCATATCATATCCCTTAAACATTGATATTTTCAAGTTGTCGCTTTCTACTTTATATCCTGCATCTGTATATGACATATCAAGAGCTCCGTGAAAAAGAGCAACCTTTGTCTTTGCTTTAAAAGAACTTGATTTTATAAATGTTGTTGGGTCATCAAATATACTGAATACGGTAAAGTGTGTACCTGCTATTTCGTGCACAGCTGAGTCCTTTAAGTAATGTAGCTGTGGGTGGTTTAAAGATTCTATCATCGGTGTTAACGAATCAAGTCTAGATGAGTTATTTAAGTTTGCATCATGATTACCTGTAATAACTATTGTGTGTCTTCTATCTGCTAAATTCTTAAAGAATTCTGTTGTTAAATCTATAAGCTCAGGTGATATATCAGTCTTGCTATGTACAACATCACCACCTACATACACTATAGAGTTTTTAGGTAAAGCGTCTACTTCTTTATAGAGCTGCCTAAATACTTTCCTGTATTCTTTGTGTCTTTGATAATTTCTTATATGTATATCAGCAACGTGTAATACTTTTTCTAATTTTTCAAATCCTACATCTATTTTGTTAAAGTCCAAATTTCATCTCCACTATTTTTCTCAAATCAAGAATTTCTGTACTACTTATTAACTTGTTTATTTTATCTTTCCCCATTTCGTTAGGGTCTGTATCGATTGGTATGTCTATCATTCTTACGTCTATTCCTTCTGACAACAATGACTCTGAAAGTTCTAATGCTTCCTTTCTAGCATCGTTGTCAAGTACAATGTTAACTCTGCTAACTGATTCGTCTTTTAATTTCTGCTTTAACGCTTTAGGTAAAAACTTTCCAAATATAGGAATGGTATTCTCACCTATTGTCATTGCATCAAATACACCTTCACATATGTTAACGCTTTCTTTCCAATTTATTAAAAGCTCAAAGCCTATTATATCCTTTGATACTTTTGGATTTTTGTGTTTAAAGTCTGATTCATAATATGATCTGCCTACAAAATAATTAAGTACGCCATCTTTATCATAGCTAGGAATTATAATCATTCCTGAATATGGTCCAGCTTCACAATAACCTATATTATGCCTAAGTACATCTATCTTACTTAAGCCTCGAGACTTTAAGTACTTAGCAGCATTTCTAAATTCAGGACTATTGATTGATCCGTTTATCATAGGTGTAAATTCTAGTGGAAGTGAAACATGTTCTTTCTCATCTTTTTTAGTAAAAGTTTTTATTTTTGAAAGACGTTTAAGAATAGGTATTTTGTCATACGCTTTCATTTTCTTAAATACGCGTTCCAAACCTATACCTTTGACTCCGCACACCCAACAGTGCCATTTTTCAGTTTGAGTGTTTATAACAAGCTTCATTTTGTGATGGTCGCAATAAGGACACGAAAACGTAGATTCATTACCACTAGTCTTTGACCTACCTAGTATACCTTCTAATAAGTTTATAAGTTGTCTGTTCTTCATAGATCTAATATAACAAATTATTCCGATATATTATAATTTTAACTCGTTTATTTGCTTTTCAGTTTTTGATGTGAACTTTACTTTTGCAAATCTTCTAGGGCCTATACAATCATTGTAGTATTCTTTTTTTATCGATACGTGATATCTATGATGTATGTTTTCTTCCAAGTAATTTACTTGACCTTTAGTCTCTCCCATTATCAGTATTTCAAAACTAAAATTTTGCTTACCTAACTTTATAATATCTGCGTTGAGTTGTTTTGAAGATCCTGTATAATCTCTCCAATTTGAATCTTTTCTTATAACCTTGCGTCGCTTTTTGCCTTTTACTTTTACTCTGCGTGTAGTACCAAAGTATTTTCTACCGATGTATTTTTTGTCTGATTTTAAATTTGTAATTAAATAAACGAATCCAAAATAACCTTCAGGTGCTTCATCGACACTTGTGTCTTTATATAACCAGTGACTCATAAGTCTCTCCTTTTATGTATCAAATCTAACTATAAAGGTAGTATCATAATCTTCGGATTTTTTAATTGCCCGTGATAGCTTACCTATAGCTAGTAGTCTTGCATGTTCATCATATAAACCTATTGTTGTTATATATGGAGACCATGACGATTGTGTTACGTAGTGCTTTAATGTACCTA